>ERZ1090867.42-NODE-42-length-68343-cov-13.439697_pt1 | contig 68343 bp, 79 predicted proteins | sample MGYA00478476_ERZ1090867 | MGnify/ENA primary metagenome ERZ1090867 (study PRJEB33644, sample SAMEA5815742) | chicken gut metagenome | biome: Chicken; feature: Gastrointestinal Tract; material: Caecum | place: Ireland | collected 2019-01-01 | study: A study of the... | reverse complement strand
CCCAACGTGGGCTAACGAGATTGAGATTCCAAATCACGCTACCCCAGAAGAAGTTCATCAAATAATTCAAAAGGCATTCGCATGACTAAAAGTACTAAAGAAACCGTTGTCAGAAAATATCATTGGATGGTGGCAGCACAGGTAATCTTCCAGCTTCCTAAAGCTGAAGATGGTTCCCTGCTTACCATGAATACAATGCTGCTCACTGACGAACCTCATGTGACTTATAAAGATTTAGCCCGTGTCAATCACTCCCTGAAAATTAGCCTGGACCAGCGTTTTGACACCTCAGTTGATCTGAAAGACATTGTTTATCTATCCATCAATAACCTGGGTCTGATGTCTGAACCAGAGTTCCAGGCAAACATGATTCCCAAGGGGGAATAATGACTAAGCTCTCCGGTGGCCTTAATAACTACTATGTAGTTCCAATTAAGAATCCCCAACGGAAAGAGCAAGAGCCATATCAAGCAGAGTGTGAGGATATTATCCAAGCACTGGGCATGACCTTCGATGAAGGTTGTGCCTTTAAAGCTCTATGGCGAAATGCTGCTGCCCGTATGGGTAAAGGTAAACCTGGCAACTCTTCAGTGTACGAATCAGAGAAGATTGTGCACTATGCCAATCGAATATTGAAAAAGGCTTATAATGAAAATAACCAACAACCATGATGTCTCACTGGCTCTGGCTGTATGGCTATTGCATGACGAGTATGATTACGTAGACAATCCTAAGTATCTGTCTGCTACTACATTGCTTAAGCCTATTAAGCAAATCGTCATGAAGCATCGTGTAGATTTCAGTGACCAGTCAATTGATGTTATGGATTTCGTATCCACATCAATGGGCACTGGCTTACATGATTCTATCGAGAAAGCCTGGAAGCTAGGTCATAAGACTGCATTGAAGAAGCTAGGTTATCCTCAGCGAGTAATTGATGCAGTAGTCATTAACCCAACCAAAGCAGACTTTGCTGCTAACCCTGACCTTATCCCAATCTACATTGAACAGCGTGGAACCAAGCAGGTTAAGGGATGGACTATTGGTGGTAAATTCGACATTGTAACGGAAGGTCTGTTACAAGACTTCAAGTCTACCTCAACCTATTCCTGGGTTGCTGGTTCCCGTGATGATGAACACAAGATGCAAGGCAGCTTGTACCGTTGGATTCACAACGACATCATTACTGAGGATGTAATTCGTATTAACTACATCTTCACTGACTTCATGAAACACATGGCTAACAGTAATCCGAACTATCCTGCTAATCGCATTATGCATAAGGATATTCCGTTACTGTCTGTCGAGAAGACTGAACGTTGGGTAGAGGAGAAGATTCACTTAATTGAAAAGTACTGGGATGCACCTGAAGAGGAAATCCCTGAATGTACTGACGAGGAGTTGTGGCGAACAGAGCCACAGTTCAAATACTTCTCTGATGCTTCTAAGGTAGATGTACCTGGAGCCAGAAGTACCAAAAATTTTGACGATATGGCATCTGCCCGTATCTTCATGGCTGAGAAAGGTGGCAAGGGTGCTATCAAGGTTGTGGAGGGGCAGGTTAAACGCTGTTTATATTGCCCTGTCGCATCTATTTGCAAACAAAGAGAGAGATATTTTCCATCATGAGTATTGACCTTACCGGAGTAGTGCACCATCCAGCGATTGAAGAAATCGTAGATGTGCTTTGCAATAAAACCCAGAATAACGACCGGGGATTCTTCCGTGTCGAAGTAGCCTACTTCTTGGCTAAAATGGCATCCTGCATGGGTGCAACCATCGTAACTAAAGACCGTGGTGACTTGCCGGTAAACATCTACGCTATGGCGTTGGCTACATCTGGTTTCGGTAAAGGTCACTCGGTAAATATCATTGAAGACGGGTTCATGACTGGATTCCGTAAGCGTTTTATGGAAGACACCATGCCCGTCATTGCAAATGACCGTTTATGGAAGATTGCTAACGAACGTGCTGCTCGTCAGGGTACTGACCAGAATGATGAGTTCGATAAAGTTGAGGCAGAGTATAAACGTGCTGGGGCATTCCCATTCACATTCGACTCTGGTACAGCACCTGCTGTAAAACAGCTTCGTCACAAGCTGCTTATGGCTGGTTGTGGTGCTATTAACTTACAGATTGATGAGATTGGTTCCAACCTCATTGCCAACGTTGAAGTTCTTAACCTGTTCCTTGAGTTGTATGACCAGGGGAAAGTAAAACAGAAGTTAACCAAGAACACTGCTGAAAGTATTCGCGGCGAAGAACTGGATGGTAAGACTCCTGCTAACCTGCTGCTGTTCGGTACTCCGAGTAAGCTGCTGGATGGTGGGCAGACTGAAGACCAGTTCTACGACTTCCTTGATACAGGGTATGCACGTCGTTGTCTGTTTGCTATTGGGCACTTAGATAAGCGAGCACATGCAACGATGACCCCGGAAGAAATCTACCGTAACCTTATTAAACAGGATAACGTTCAGTCTCTTGGTAAGTGGGCTAACCACTTCCATAGTCTGGCTGACCCAAACCTGTTTGGCTTTAAGATGATTGTGGAAGATGCAGTGGGTATTGCTCTGATTACTTACAAAATTGATTGTGAGAAGAAAGCAGAAGCTATGGCTGACCACGAAGAAATTCGTAAAGCTGAAATGTCTCATCGTTACTTCAAGGCTCTTAAGCTGGCAGGTGCACTGGCGTTTGTTGACCAGAGTTCATTCATTGAGATGACTCACCTTAAACAAGCAATCCTGCTCGTAGAAGAATCCGGGGCAGCATTCCAGGGTATTCTCAATCGTGAGAAAGCCTACGTGAAGTTGGCTAAGTACATTGCCTCAGTAGGTAAAGAAGTGACTCATGCTGACTTGCTGGAGTCGTTGCCTTTCTATAAGAGTGGTAATGCAGCTCGTAATGAAATGATGACTCTTGCTACAGCATGGGGTTACAAACAGCACATCATTATTAAGAAGACCTTCAATGAGGGTATTGAGTTCTTCCGTGGCGAGACTCTGAAAGAGACTGACACTAATGAGATGATAGTGGCATATAGCGATAGCTTTGCTTATGACTATGTTGGTGAACGTGTACCGTTTGACCAGCTACATGTATTAACCCAAGCTCCCGGTATGCACTGGGTGAACCATCACATGAAGAATGGGCATCGTTCTGAAGAGAACGTTATTCCGGGATTTAACATGATTGTTATTGACTGCGATGGTGGAGTGCCTCTGCATACGTGCCATGAACTGATGAAGGAATATAAGTTCATGACCTATACCACTAAGCGTCATACCGATGAAGAGAATCGCTTCCGACTGATTATTCCAATGAACTATGAGTTACACCTTGATACTGAGGAATACAAAGAGTTCATGAATAACGTTATGGCTTGGCTACCATTCAAAACGGATGAGTCTGCTAACCAACGGGCCAAGAAGTGGATGTCCTGTGAGACTGGTTCCTATCATTACAACCTTGATGCGAATCTGTTGGATGTACGTGACTTTATTCCTCGTACCAGTAAGAACGAGCAGTTCCAGAACCAGATGAAGGAAGTACAGTCGTTGGATAATCTGGAGCGTTGGTTCGCTGGTCGTATTGCCTCCGGTAATCGTAATAATCAAATGATTAAGTACGCACTGGCATTAGTAGACAGTGGTTGGGACTTTGCTCAAGTACAGCAAGCCGTCTACTCATTCAATAAGAAACTGGCTAATCCATTACCAGATGATGAATTGAATTCAACCGTAATGGTCACCGTGGCTAAACGCTTCGCTGGCAAGTAAGCAAACAGGAGTCTTTCTTTGGTTTGAAGGACTCCTAAACTAAACGAGGAAAAATAATGTCCGAAGAAATCTCCAATGATATGAACACTCAGCTAATCCTGATTGCAGGATTCTCTGCGAGTGGTAAATCAGCATCACTGCGTAATATCCGGAACCAGGAACGCTGGCTGTATCTGAATACAGAAGCAGGTAAGCGTCTACCTTTCCGCAATAAGTTCAACACCTACAACATCGAAGACCCATATCAGATTTGGGAAGCATTTGATGTTGCATCTCCTGGTGGTGAAATGGCAGATGATGTTGATGGTATCATTATTGACTCTGCTACCTTCATGATGGACATGCTGGAATCCCAGTATGTATTGCCATCTGCTAATACCCAAAAGGCTTAACTACTAAGGCCCGTTAGTCAGTAATGATTAATGATAACTGATTGAATTCAGGGAAACCCCTAACGTAAAGACGAGGGCAATCCTGAGCCAAGACTTAATCTTTCTCCGGTTTTTATTAACGGAGTTACAAACATGAGTAAGAAAAGATTCGGTAATGAATTACATCCTCTGTATTACACATGGTTAACCATTAAACAGAGATGTGACAACCCTAAGCACGCTAGTTATAAAAACTATGGGGCTAGGGGGATAACTAGAGCAGAAGAGTTCTCTGACTTCAAAGTGTTTGCTGCCTATCTAGAATCATTAGATGGTTACGCAGACAGGGAGAGACTGGGTCTTACTTTAGATAGAATAGGTGGTTCACTTGGCTATGTGCCAGGAAATCTGAGATGGGCAACTAGAACAACTCAGACCATTAATTCCAGAAAAAGAAGAACCAGTAAAGCTACCTACTTAGGGATAGGTTTAAACACCACTAAGAAAAAATGGTCAGCAAGAATCTGCAACGGTAATGAAAGAATCTTTGCAGGTAATTTTGATTCCGAGATTGAAGCTCTGAAAGCTAGAAATGCCTACATTATTGAGCATGGTTTACCTCATGCCATTCAAAAGATTAAGTAAGGTGCAACGACTATCCAGTAATGGAGTAGGGCAGAAGCTAATGCTGCTCGAAGCGGTCAGCATCCTATCGTAATTAACGAGGATGAAGATATAGTCTGGACTGCATGGAAACATGCAGATGCAGGTAATGCTGCTGGGAGTGTAGTTGCGTACACTCTTGAACGTATCGTGGGGAGACTTTGCACAGTTCTTTAAAATACTGCTGCAACAGAAAGTCGTTAAGTTTGGTAAGCCAGTAATCATTACTGCCCATGCCAAAGATGAACTCGATGAAGCTGCTGGTGTGATGAAAACATTCATCCCAGTCAAGGGTTCACTGAAGAACAATGGCCTCGAGGCTTACTTCTCTACAGTGGTTTACGCAGAACGTGTAGACATTAAAGAACTGGAGAAGTACGGCAACAAGATGCTTGATATTACGGAAGAAGAACGTGACTTAGGCTATAAGCACGTATTCCAGACTCGCCCAACTAAGAAGTCTGTTGGTAAACGACTCCGCTCACCGATGGGTATGTTCGATAAGTCTCAGACTTACATTGATAATGATGCCCAAAAACTCTTAGACCATCTGGCTGAATACTACGCTTAAGCGTTTGCCTGGTTGTTAATCACTTATTAGGAAAAATATTATGTCACTGTTCGGTAACTTGAAAGAAAAAACCAAAAACGTTGAAGCTGTAAAAGACTCCCTTGGTGGTAGTGGCTTCGGTGCAAAAGAATCTGATATCTATACCGGTACTGTAAAAGTAGCTTACGTAGGTAAAGCTGACTCTGGTGCAGACTGGATGCAGTTAATCATTGAAGACCTGAAAGGTTCTGATGGCAATGATGCTGGTGAGTTCCGTGCCCAGGTATACTTCACTTCTGGCAATGCTAAAGGCAATAAGCCAACTTACGAGAAGAATGGTAAGGAGTACTTCCTGCCTGGTTACACTGTCATTAATGACATGATGCTTATGGCTACTGGTTGTGAACTGCCAGATGCAGACTTCGAAGAGAAGATTGTTAAAGTCTATGACTTCGACCTGAAAGCAGAAACCAACAAGTCTGTTATGGTTCCAGTTGACCTGGTTGGTCAGACTGTTACCTTCGCTCTGGAAAAGGTTCTGGAAGCTAAGCAGGTTAAAGGTGACAACGGTTACGTTGACTCCGGCGAAACTCGTGAAGTAAACGAGATTCAGAAAGTGTTTCACCCGGAACTGCTGGTCACAGTCGTCGAGGCTCAGGAAGCAGAGAAGGCTGAGAAAGAACTGACCCCAAAACTGGCTGTATTCTATGCAGCATGGCTGGAAAAGAACAAAGGTAAAACCCGTGATAAGACCAAGGGTTCTGCTGGTGGTAATGGTAAAGGTGGCTTGCCTCCTAAACCAGGTGCAGGTGCTGGCACAGGTACTACTCCTGCTGGTGGTAAATCTCTGTTCGGTAAGCGTTAATGAAAATCCCAATTGTCGGTGCAGACATTAGTCTCCGCAATTGGGGATTAGCTCGTGGGATGCTGGACATTGAGTCCGGTGTCTTCGAGCAGGTCGAACTTAAACTGGTTCAAACTGAAGTTGACCACAACAAACAAGTTCGAACCAACTCCAAAGATATACAAGCTGCCCATGATTTGTTTCTTGGTTGTGAGGAATGGTTACGGTCTGCTAAAGCAGTATTTGTAGAAGTACCAGTAGGCTCTCAGTCTGCTAATGGTATGAAGTCCTATGGCGTATGCGTAGGACTAATCGGTGCATTCCGTGCATTGGGTTGCCCAATCTTTGAAGTATCCCCAATTGAAAACAAACTTGCACTGGTAGGTGATAAAACTGCATCCAAAGACACGATGATTCGTGCTGCTCATGCCATCTATCCTGAAGCCAACTGGCTCACGGATAAGAAAGGTAAACTTCTGAATAAGAATGAGCACTTAGCTGATGCAATCGGTGCAATCCACGCTGGGGTAAATCTACCAGCTTTCCAGAATCTCATTAAATTAATAAAGGCATAATATGCAAATCGTTCTGAACCAGTCTGAAGTAGAAGCTGCTATTGAAGCTTATGTAAATGAACAAGTTAATCTTGCCGGGGATATTAATATCCTGGTGAATGCAGATGGTACTGCCACTATTGGTATCAATGAAGAGGTCGGTCATAGTGATGACACTCCCCCCGTGGTAGAGAAGAAGACTCGCCGTCCTCGTAAGAATCCACAAGAAGCCAAACACCGTCCGGTAGAACCGGAACCGGTTGTTGAGGATGAAGCTGAAGAAGAGGTAAAGGAAGAAGAAACCCAGACCTCTACTGGTGGAGCGAACGAGAGTTCTACGCCGGAACCTGAAGAAGCAGTAGCTGAACCAGAAGCACAAGAAGAAATTGTGCAGGAGGAAGTTAAGGCTGAAGAACCAGCAGAGAAACCTGCTGCGAAGCCTTCACTGTTCGCTGGCCTGAAACGTAGTTAATCTGGTAGGTGGCTCAGAAGCTGCTGCTAGGTGTGGTAGTGTTTATAGTCCTGCTGCTACTACTGGTCAGGATTATAGACGTGTCGGCTCCATACATAGCTTTTATCATCACTGTCATTATCCTGTGGAAATGCAGTGGTAAACACGGTGGTGACAAGCCGCCAGAATAACAACAACAACCGAACCAGTGGACTTTAATACTCTCCGAAGTCCACTGGTTCAATCTAAACTAAGTGGAAAAGTTAGCTTTTTCTTGGGTGTAGAACCTGTTGAAGAAAACAAAGATTTTCACATTGAATAGTTAATATCGTGAAGGGTTCTGTTAGAATCCTTTGAGATAGGAACTCCTATCATAACCTTTCTTAACTTAATCTTTGCCGTATGGCACTGACGCTAGGGGTGGCCCCCATCCGTCAGACAGACTATTTTAAGAACAGGTTATCACAGAAAATGTAAAGCAGCATTCGGGTTAATCAATGGCCTCTCCTATAGGGGCCATTTCTGAATCTTAGGCTATATCCCAAAGGTTAGTATCTTTGGGATAAGGCTTCAGATCCCTTATCAAACTAACTACTCAATGTTGAGTATATTAATTAACCCAGCCCACTAAGGGGGCGGGAGTTTAATGCTGATAAGCATAAGCCTATCCGTCTACAACATCGAACTGTTAGATCTTACATGCAATATAGGGTATAAAGGGAGGATTCGTCCCCTCCCTCCTATTATGAACTATCGGAGAGTGCATTAGTTGATTAACTGTGGAAGGTAGGCCGATGTCCACAAGCATGGCCCAGAGCTAGTGTACTCCCCGATAGTTTTCTAGAGAATATCGTTATGCAAAAACCAACACAGGAAAGGGTTAAACACCTCTTCCATTACAATCCTATTACAGGGAAACTTTATTGGAAAAATCCTACCTCCACTAGATGTAAGCCAGGCCAAGAGATTGCTTACGTCAATGGTGGATATTTAAAAGTAGCCTTTGATGGTCAATTACAATTAGCCCATAGAGTTATGTGGTTATACATGACTGGGCATTGGCCCGATTACCCCAAAGAATTAGTAGACCGTAAGGATACTAATAAATTAAATAATGTCTTTAGTAACTTTAGGTTAACTACTCACAATGGTAATCAACATAATAGACCATTAAATAAAAACAGTACCACTGGGTATAAGGGTGTAACAAAAGCTCACAATCGATATATAGCCCAAGCCCAGTTAAATGGAATAAAATACTACATTGGTTCTTTCAGTACTGCGGAAGAAGCAAGTAATGCTTATACTGAATTTGCTACAGAAAAGCACGATTTACCTTAATGGAGTTTCCCCGTCCATGTATTAGAAACGGGGGACCAATTACCAGTTGCACGAGATGGCTTGACATGTTCAAGTTTGGACTAAGTGTGACACCGCTAGATTGGAGGGCTGCTGCGGTAAGCTATAGACTCCAACCGGAGGTTCGAATCCTTCACTGGTAACCAATTCAAAGTAGCACTGCATAGAACGCGAAAAGGTACAGCGACGTTAGCCATACGGTATTGTGAGGTTCGAGTCCTCACCTATGGGCAGTGACGACTGCAACAGTGCTACCCTGAATTGGAAGAATTAAGACGGGTCTGGTGAAGTAGATGGGGTTCGATTCCCTCCAGTGGAGTAATCCACTAGCGTGCTTGGTGCACGAATAAGACTTAGTACTGGTGGTTCGATTCCATCCCCCGTTACCTGAAGTCGCCAGGTACTTATGGCAAACGGGTAGTAACGAACTAGTCATTCGTCAAACGCCCACCCAATTATGAGTCAGCAAGAACGCCTTCACTTAAACTTAAACAAAAAAGCTTAACGCAATAATTATGTAGGGGTATGTAAGGATTGCGAAGAAGGAGCCAGTTAGAGCCTGGCATGACTCACCTACTATGTCCACTTAGCTTAGACGGGGAAAGCAACCGACTAATAATCGGAGAGTCACTGGTTCAAATCCAGTAGTGGACACCCATTCAGCAGTAACATAGTCCTGATTGCATAGCACTCTAAAGACAACACTGGTAAGACAGTCCAGTGACTGCTAATGTATAGTTATTCCCCTCGACGGGAATTTCGCTAGTGAAGGTAACACTTAAAAATCCAAACCTACGTCTTACTACTATCGGGCTATCAACCCACGGTCGCTTAACCCACTAGTGATAGTAGTTTGACGGCCTGTCTCGTTGACTGCGTTAAAGTCACTAAGTCCCCTGGAGCCGTCACTCTGGGGGACTTTTTTATTTGAGAACTACTCATTGGACGATTCATATGATTGACCTAATCTTAACCCCGTGTGCCTATGAGGTAACGGATAACCGAGGACGTAAGTCTCTGGTGTTTGCAGGTAGCGTAGCCTATAACAACGCAGTCATGTTTAAATACAAACTCAAACCACTCTACGAGGGAACCAATGCATAAGGTTACTATCGAACAAATCGAAGAACGTATTGAGCAGAAATACTTCTTCAATCTGGGTAAGGCTATTGCTGCTGAATGCCCAGATGCTTCTATCGAACATATTGAGAAAGCATCGCTTACTACTGTATGTGTGCTTATTCTTAATAATGGTTTCGTCATTAAGGGCAAGTCTGCTTGTGTAGACCCTCGTATCTATGACGAGATGAAAGGCCAACTCTACGCATATGAAGATGCTGTAGAAAAACTGTGGGAACTGGAAGGTTACCTGTTAAAGAACAAGCTGTATGAGGCTAACAATGGAATTTGATGATTTAGATTTTGAAGCTATTGAAAAGGCGAACCAGGAGAAACTAGAACAGGCTAATCGTGAAGCTGAAGAGTTAGAAAACGCTAAGGGTAACAACGATTGCACGAGTGGTGGTTGCACCATTTAATAAACAGGTATATGGTAGTTTTTACCGAAAGGTATTGAACTACCCGACATGTGGTAAGGCTCAAGAAGCCAAAACAAAACAAGCCCCTCTAATGAGGGGCTTTTTTATTTTAGTTTACCAGGTTCATCCAAGGGTTCAGGTTGTGAGCACGAAGACCCTGACCAAAGCCCCATGAGTAATCCAGACTACCCTTAGCAGCAATGCTAAAGATGTTGTCCTGAATAGGTAAGCCAACGTTGCCAAACATGGTAGGAGTTGGAGCCAACATCGCCATTGCTGCATGTACTGGGTTATTACGAATCATGGACACTGCAACCTTAGCTGAACGAATCTTAAAGTTGTAGAACCACATTAAACCAACACTTTCCATATACCCACGGAAACGTCCAGGTAAACGGTCATAGTTAATAAACTCTTCCGTCACACGTCCAAGTGCTTCTTCACGAGTCTTACCTTTACGCTGAGTCAGTTCATCATAAATGATTGCTTTAGCAATAAAGTCAGAGTACTCAACTGTCTTCTGGATACCCTGGAACAAAGCAGTATCCTTAGTGATAAGTGCATAACGACCAGCAGTACGTATTGACTTAGGTAACTTATCAGCCAGCTTCTCCATGTATTCGTGAAGTTTACCTTCGGTAATCAGGATGTCATCACGACCGATACCAGCATCTGCAATTGAAGAGAACTCACCGGCTTCCAACAGAGGCCAGATACTCATACGCTTATGGCTATCAGTAATAGACTGAATCTCAGCCTTAAGTTTACGAATCTGGTTCGGGTTGGTAGCTGCACGTAATTCTGCTTCTGCATCTACCTGACGCAGACGAGATTTAAGGTACTGGTTAATCTCAGCAGTTTTCTGTGGAATGCTCTTAGCAATGTTCTTAACTGGTACGCCACGGGCAACCATCTGGTAAAGGTTAGCCAAGAAGTTAACAGCAGGTACGACTACTGACTTAACTACAATCAGAGTCTTAGCTTCTTTAATTAAATTCTGAACCAGGTTCTCACCGCCCATTGTGTACTTATAAGCACGGTTGCCAAATACACCCAGCATAGCTTTCTTGAAGGTATCCAATGTTTCTGGTGACCAGCGAGAATTACCTGACCAGGCATCACCTACAGAAGCTGCACGATAACCAAGTGCATCATTCAGCATGTCACGACGAACCCACAGTTCACCCTCACCGAACAAACTCTCTGCTTTCTGACGTGTTTCACTGTTCATCAGCTTAAGGGCATCAGCAGTTACTGGGTCCAGTTTAGAACCAAGAAGGTTCACGTACTGGGACTTGTTAGAGGCAGACATCTTAATGTCGTTCTCATACATGCTATGCAGGTTCTCAATCAGCATATCGTTGAAACGCTGAGCCTTAGCTTCTTCCACCTGACGACCACGCCATACACCGATTGCACGGGCAAGGTGGTTCTCACCCTCAATGTGCTTCAACATGTTAGGGTCAATGGATTGCTCATAGGCAACTACATTACCTTTATCGTCATATACTGGCAGCAGTGGTTCATTACCACGTTCACCACGAGCCAGTGCTTTAGTGATACGGTCTACGGAAGGCTTGTCAGTAATACGACCAGCTACCATGGAACCCATCGTAAAGCCTGTGCCAAGGTCTACACCACCAGCAGTATTACGAACGTTCTGTAGGATACCCTGTGAGAAGGGAGCCTGTGCCTGTACCGGTGCATAGTAGTAGCTACGTGCCGGACCACGGTTAGCAGAGCTACCTTGATAAGTACCCAGACGTACATAAGACTTCTCAATCAAATCACCAAACTGGCTATCTTCAGCAACAATCAGATTAACACCCTGTTTAGTCTCGCTAGGGATATGCCCTTTGTACTGGTTCAAGGTTGCACGCATATCAGACTTGGCTTTAGCCATTTCATCTTTACGCTGACCAACCAGGTAAGAAGTAGCAAAGTCCATTCCATCAACTTCTGTCTGAGCCAGTGAAGATAACATCTCACGGTCAGTCTTATTCATTGCTTCCAGTGCATACAGGGTAATCAGTTTATCCAGTTGAGCTACATCTACAGTAGAGCGAGCAGCCTTGCGTTCACCCAGCATACGGGAGATTGCAGTAGCATTACGCAGCAGGTTATTACCGACCGTACCATTAATCATGTACTGAGCCAGTTGCTTAGATTTACGACTAATAAGAGGCCAGTTACGACCAGCTTGTTTCTGCAAATCTGCTTCCAGCTTATTCACTTCACGGTCAACAATCTTCTGGTCTGACAGCAGGTCGCGGATTTCAGCCAAAGACATAGTATCCCGAAGAACAGCCAAGTCAGTTTTACCCATACCAGTGTGCATTGCTTTCCACTCTTCCTTAGTTAGCTTACGGCTGAACTTAGATGCGATAGTGGTGGGCAGGTGTTCACGGAATTGTTGACGGTCTGCTTGTACCTGTGCACGAACTGCTTTAATCAAATCGTATACAGAAGCATTGCTCTTAGTACGACCAGTTAAGTCATTAACCAAGTCATGGAAAGGTTGCCATACCTTACCCTGGTTCATTGCAGCCATAACACCTTCAGCTACGATTGCACCGTTCTTCTCTGTAGCAATGGCAGCTACCAGTTGTGCAGCATGAGCAGCACCTTTGACCAATGGGTTCTTGGTACTAGCTGCAACTTCACGGGCACTTTCTAAAGCACGTGTAGACAGTGCATCAATAGAATCCACCAGATACTGGTTAGCACGGTCAATAGCATTACCACTAGGTGTAGCAACGGAATCGTAGAATGACTGTGCATTGAGACTAGTCTGCATGATTGTCTGAGCCAGTGCATCCATACCTTCCTGTACGTTAGTAGCTTTGGTATCACCTGCTACACGGGCATTCAGGCTGGACATTGCAGCAGTACCAATGTTAGTCAGCATTGCATCAATGGTATTACCAGATTTCTTATCTGCTTTCATAACAGGAATGTTAGCCAGTACGTTACGTACTTCTTCACTTACCATTGCCAGACCAACAAAGGTAGGCAGTAAGGAAGAACGACCCTGTGCATCAAACTCAATATTGTTAGCACCCATGATGGTGTCGAACTTCTGCTGAGCATAGTAACGGTCAGCAGGGTTAGTACTATCAGGGTCAGCCATGAACGATTCTACGGTCAGGTTCTTAGTAACATGTGCGTAGTATTCCTGTGCACGAGAAAGAGCAGCCGGACTAATAGCAGCTTCAGTAGCTAAAGCAGCAACGATATTAGTAAACAGTCGCTGTTCCTGCATATTCATGGTAAAGCCATGAGCCTGAACATCACGGGTTACCTTAGTTGCATTCACTACTGCATCAGAGAATTTACCTTTACGAATTACTTGCTGTACTGGTTCAGAACCAATGTAGTTAGTAATCAGTTTGTCAAAGGTCTGCCCTAACTCTTCCAGACGGGTATTGCCACCATATGCCTTGTTATGGAACAAGGTAGTATCCTTGGCTACAGCAGCAGTAGGAGCCTGTCCACGCATAACTACAGATGAGTTAAACAGTAAGCCAGAGAACATATCATCTGCATTAGCAGGTGCTTTCTTACGACCAAATACCAGACGCTTGATTGCTTCATATACAGACTGAACCATAGCTTTCAATGCAGTGGTCTTCTTCTGCTTACTAATCAGTTCCCGATTGGTTAATCCCCATGCCATGTACTCATTCAGTGCAGCAGCTTTAGCCATTGCTGGTTCAATAAAGCCATTAGACAAGTGACCGTTAATGGTATTGAGTGCATCAGCATATGCTTCACGTACTGCCGGAGATTCGTTCTTAACATCCAGAGTACGGAACTGGTTCATCAGGTCTTCGATGTTCTGGACTGCTTCGTTAGGAGTACCCTCATAGTGAGCCAGTACAGATTCAAAAGTAGAAGCATGTACTAATTCATGAACCAGAGTCTCTAAGGAAGGGGTAACTAAGTAGATGGTCTTATCATCAAAGTTAGTCCAGCCATATGCATTACCAGCTTCAGCAGCTTCTATATCTTCCGGTGCTGGACGAGTAATGTTCTTCTCAATAGCATAAGCATCCAGTTGAGCAGGTGTACCGTAAACAACCTTGTAGTCTTTAGCAGCAAGAGATTTCTGTACTTCTTTCAATACTACTTGCTGTTCAAGAGTCATCTCTTTAGCCAGCTTAGTGATAGCAGTATTAGACAGCAGGCGTACACCAGACTTAAGTACACGACCAACCTGTTCCATAGCTGGCACTTCTTTCACTGGTTCTGCTTTAGTAGCACGTACTGCATCACGACGCTTATTTAATTCAGCATCGAACAGTTCGTTCAGCTTAGCTACTTGCTGGTCTACAGTCAGACCTTCCAGAGAGATTTTACCGTTGTTCACATAAGGAGCACCTACAGCAGCCATCTGGTCAACAGTAGTCTGTACCTGGTTCATTACTTTGTGGCGAATATCTACACCCAGAGCAATGTTACGCAGGTTACGTTCAATCTGTTCAGCACCAGCACGTAGCAGATCATCGGTAGCACCTTCACGCTGGTCATATCCCAGAGCAGATTTAGCGATAGCCTGCTTGGTTTCATCAGACAGTTTGCTGAAATCTACATTCTTCATGAACTTAGAGTAAGAGTCGTAAACATTCTTGATAGGGTTTCCCTGCCAGGATGTGTATACAGCCTCATTAGCTTTGCGACTTGCATCAGTGATGTCATTGATACCAATGTTCATACCATCAAAGATTTTCAGGGTATTCTTAGGAGCACCTTTCATAGTAGAAAGGGTCTGCATCATCATGCCATCACCAGTACCGATGGTCATAAATGGAATACCTGCAACACCTGCTTGTGAGGGAGCATAGATGCTCATTGGCACACGCATACGGTCATCTAAGTTGGTAGCCAGTACTTGGTTAGCAACATCAGTATTCTCGCTACCAGCAATGTAGAAAGTCTGTGAACCAGTCTCAATCATTGGAGCCAGTGGAGATAATGATTCCTGGATTTCATTCAGTTCTTTCTGAGTTAAGAAATCACCCTTCTTCCATGTTGGGTCTTTTTCTTTTTCTGCCAGCTTAGCCTGTACTGCTTGCTGGAACATATCCTGCAATACCAGAGACTGAATCTGAGTAGCTTTCTGCAAGTTCTCGGTAGAGTGCATCAGACCTTCACCAACAGTATTACGGATACCAGTACGCATTGGTTCAACGAACAGGTGGAGCATGTTCTCCTGTAAGTTCTTCAGGGCATTACCGGATACGGTAAATTTCTGAGGGTCTAACTTACCAGTCAGAGCGCCATCTACTTGCTGAATAGACAATTCACCTTTACGCATAACTGGAACATTGCCAGTCAGTGCTTCCATAGAAGTAAGGAAAGTATCCAGCATAGCCTGAGCATCAGCCTCAGACGCAGCCTCCTTACCAAACATTGCCATAGCCGGGGAAATGCTAGGGTCAGCAGCACGTGCTTGTAGAACGTCGCTGAAGCGTTCATAGATGGTGTCAGTAATTGCACTGACCATCTTGCCAGCAATACCACGAGCACCAGAACCATAGATGGTAATGGTAAGTGGATTTTTAGCGATACCACGTTTCAGGTCCAGGGTACCGTCTTCGTTCAGGTTAAAGTCTTTAATGAACAGGTCCATTAACTTCTGGAGATGGTTCATCTGACTCATAACCGGAACGTTGTTACGGTAAGTAGTACGTAACTCATTCAGTGCTTGTTGCAGACCATTAGTGGATGCTTCATACAGGTCAACACTGTCATCCTGTGAACGATGTTCGTTCATAGTCTTACCGGCTTTACCGAAGAACAAACCACCTTTGGCAGTATTTTTAATCCAGTCTGGAGTGAACTTACCACCAGTCATTAATACCATTGCGTTTATTGGGCCGTTGGTTACACCATCAGCTTCAACGTACAGTGGGGTAGTAAAGTTGGCACGGTCATCACTGTTCAGGTAACGGGCATATTCCATCAGAGCCATAAGAGCTACGAAGGATTTATCCCCACCCAGAGAGGTCTTCAGAATATCTACTGCATCAGCAGGTAAGTGACCAGACTTATCAAACTCAACCATCATATCAACAGCAGGTTTCAGATTACCTTCCAAAGCTTTGGTCAACTTTTCAGACATAGCTTCACGGGACATATTATGTACCTTGATGCCTAATGCCTGAGCCAGTCCTAACTGAAAGTCAGAGAACGCTTGGCTGTTTTCATTACTCAAGTCAATAGTAGAGAAGGTTGGCAGAATTGCTTCACGAACCAGTTTACTGGATTGTGGATTGTTCTTACCAAGCATCTGCATACGTCCTACACGGGTCATGTTGTAAGCATAGTGAATAGGAGTATCCATCCCATTCTCTTGTTCCCGTATCTGATTAATTACACCGAACAGGGAATCATATGCCATAGACACAGACAGGTTTTTACCCTCCAGTGACTTAGCAGTGTTCACGTTCAACAATTCAGGATTAAGAGAACCAGCGCCCATCAGTTCCAGAATGTTGTCACGCCCCAATGCTTCATAGAAGTTAACCATCGGCATATGTACACGGAACTCAGTAGCTTGCTCAGCTTTCAGAGCAGCTTTCTGCTCAGGGGTATTCTTAACAGCCGGATTACGCAACTGAGTTTGAGCCACGGAAGGAATGTCATCACCAAAGTACATTTTCTCTTCTGGTTCTAATAGGACAGCTTCCTCAATAGCAGTAGGGAATTTGTTAATGGCATCGTTGTCATCCAGCTTCTCAATGGTATACAGACCAACAGTCTTATTGGAGTCTGGGTCAATCTCAGACACATCCAGCATAGACTCTTTAACTTCACCCATCTCAATGAGAGAAGACAGAATCTCTGTAGCCATTGCCATCGGGATACCTTTGGTATAACCCAGTGGTGCATTAGGGTTACGATTTAAACCCCAGTATGATTCAATCTTCTGAGCCAGTGAGTTAGTAGCTTCTACCAGAGTTTGGGCATTCTCGAACTCAGCCAGAATACCTTCTGGTAACAGAGATGCTTCCACACCTGTAATAGCAGCTACGTCTTTCATATCTTTAACGGCAGCATTCTGTGTAGCAGTCAGTCGCCATTGCAGACCAGCAAGCACAGCAGTCTCCAACAACTGGTCATTGAACTTAAAGGTGTCACCATCTTGTTCAACGATATTCAGTAGTTTGCCACCCACCCAACGGTTAGCTTCAGTACCTTCTGCAAAGCGTTTACCAACATTTTTGTTAGCTAGGAACTTAGCCAGACGTTCAGACAGAGTAGTCTTCAGAGTTTCCCCAAAGTCCATCAAGTCCTGATAACGTTTCATCACATCACTAGTGAGGGCGTTATTTTCTTTTTGAGTGAATGCTTCAAAGCGAGCAGCAGAAGACAGTGCTTGTTTAATATCAGCCAAAGGAGATTCAGAACCAATGGTACGAGACTTAGGTTCTTCCGGTAAGGTAAATGCTTTCAAGAACTGGTTCGGTGTCTTTTCATTGTTATAGACAGGGAACACTGTTTCCATTTCAGAAAGAGGTTTGCCACCTACTGTATAATCTGCTTTCAACTGAGCCAGTGATACTTCATCTTTCTCCACGTTGTTAGTGTTACGACCAGAGGTATCTACACCAACCAGAATCTGTGCATTATTAGCTTCAACGAAAGATTGAACAGTATTGAATTGTTCAGCAGTCAGTTTCTGATTATCGAACAGCTGTAAGGACACAAACGGTTGTTCACTGCCTTTATAGAAGGTAGAGCGAATAGCACCTGTATCCAGAGACATATCACGATAACCATCATGCCCAAATACATCGGACAGGCTGATATGGTCACCATTAGAACCAACCACAGTACCGTCAGCAAACAACCACGGACTCTCTCTACGGTCACCATTCTTATTAAGAGTTTCCTGTGAAATAGTGTTTTCTTTCACATAAGCATCTCTTTCAGATTCAGTAGGTTGCTTGATGGTATCCTCATTAGTGAGGGTAGCTTCTACTGTTTCAGACTTAGTAGTAGAGACTTCCTCTGTTTTTGGACTAGTCTCCTTAGTAGGAGCAGTCTTATTTTCTACCACCGGTTTAGCTTTAGGCTGTACAGTAGTAGTGTCCTCTTGCACTAGTGCAGGAGTTTCATCAACCCGATTCACTGGTTCATTAGTCTGTTGAGACTGAGTGGCATCAAGACCACCTTGGCGGAACTCTTTAACTACCTGGGCAGCTGGCTTGTTCAGACGTGAATCCAACGAGGTAACTTTCACATGAGAAACATTAAGCTCCGGGTAAGCCGTAGCAAGTGCATTAGCAATATCAGCTACGGTCTTAGCTTCCAGTGCTACTTGCTGAGCAAACTTAACAGACTTGGTATCGTAAGGATTGACACCGAGGCCAGTACGACTACGTACCCATTCACGGGAAGGCGAGAGAGCCTGATAATGGACAGACTTATTCTTATCCGCATTCCCAGAAATCAGATGCTCATTCAACGCTCCGACCTTATTCTGCATGTGCTGGGCGAACTTCATAAAATCGCTCAGATAAGCGGAGGCCAAATCGAAGTTACCAGAGTTATACGCAGAACTAATGCGTTTCGCATGTTGCAACGCAGAGTACTGTCCTTCATTAGAACGAGACTCATCGGTTTTAATCTGTTTACTAACAATGTCTTGAGGACGTAAGCCTAGTTCTTCTGCTTTAGCGTCGAACTCACGTGCACCCTGTAACAAGGCAGCAGCAGATTGCAGGGCAGCACGTTGACGATTCCCCAGTGTAATCTTACCTTCACTTGCGTGCTTCAGAACCATGTTCACTGAATCTGCATCCAGTACTTCTGGAGACACATCAGCAGCCATAGCAATGTTGTTTGCTTGGGCTTGATTAGCTTCTTCAGTAGCCTTCAGCTTACCTGCTTCAGCCTGTTCCTGAATCATAGAATGGATAGCACGGAATGCACGAAGTACTTTCGGTGTATTCTGGACGTTAGCCATCAGGCCGGAGAACTGGTCTACGATTGCAGCAGCAGGGGAACCCTGTTCCAGATTAGCCAGAGCACCTGGGTCACGGTTAATGAAGCTATCCATAGACATGATGTTGTCATACATCTGGATTGCAGCTTCCATCTGAACGTTAGGGTCTTCGGCAGTATTAACCAGGTCAGCCATCTTCTGAATAGCTTCTACACGGTTAGTGGAACCAGAAACAGCTTCACGGATTGCTGGATTAGCTTGTTCCAATCCTACAGGGTCAAACTTCATTGCCTGAGTTAAGTCAGAAGCATACTGGGTAGCAGCAGCTTTCTCTTCCGGAGAGATATCCATTGCGTCTACTGCTTCCTGTACAGTTGCTTGTGCTTGCTCTGCCTGAGCAGCAGCTTCCTGTGCAGCAGCATTAACCGTAGCATCGGCTACAGGGGATGCTTGTTCATTACGCTTAGCAACTTCTTCACCACGTTGAACCAGGATGTTAGTAAGAGGAGAGGCAGCTTTTGCTAATGTTTTACCAACCAGAGAAGCACCAGCCAGAGTAGTACGAAGAGCAGGACCAGCAGCAGCACCGGCAGCTTTAACAGTTGCACCAGGAGCCTGAGCAACTCCAGCACTACCGAAGCCATAAAGTGCACCCAGACCTGCTTGCTCACCAACCCCTTTGAGAGTGTCACGAGTAGCATCAACATTCTCTTTGATTGCGGTATTCTGTGCGAACTGACCGAAGCCTGACTGAATACCTTCTTCTACAGTCTCGCGCAGCATATTAGAACCAGCGCCTGCCAGTGAACCTACCTTAAGTGGGTTAAGTTCAAAGCGAGATACCAGTGGGCCAGTAGCAGCAGCAACTGGAGCAGTTAAGCCAGCAGCAATGATGCCTGTTTCAGATGCAGTCTGACGACGTGCTTCATCAGGGGATAATCCATCAGCAATATGTTGTTGGTAAACAGGAGACTTACTTGCCAGTTCTTGATGAGACATCTTCATGATTTCAGAAGCAGTCTGTTGATATGCACCACCAGCTTCCATACCACCAATTGCAATAGCAGGTGCAGCAACACGACCAGCAGAGAGTGCAACCTGTGCAGGACGTGAACCTAACCCAGCAGCTAAGGTAATACCCTTAACAGCTTTGTCACCACCTACCATTACTTTACCAAGTGCAGATACACCACGAATAAGTGGACCACCAGTAAAGAGGGAACCAATACCTTCACTTAATCCGTCGGAAGCAGCCATACCATTATCAAGTGTATTAGCAACAGAATCGAATGCGTCACGACCAATGCGAGACAGGGAGGCAACCAAATCGCTCTCCCCATTTTTAATGTCTTCTTCGTAGAGTTTCTGGTTCTCTTGTGCAGTAATCTGGTTCTGATTCTGAACAACTTTACGGGTAGCATTCAGTGCATCAGACTGTAGATTGTGTACACCTTCATTCAACCAATCCATCCCGGAAGCAATGGATGCCCCGGCATTATCATTGACCAGACCTGTGCCAAGAGCAGCAATGCCCCCAAGGGTATTAGCAACACCAAGACCAACACCAGAAAGAGTATCGCCAAATGCTTCTGCATTAGTACGTTGTTTAGATAAATCCTGACGTACAACATCAGCAGCATTAGCTCGGCTATTAATAATCTGTAGACCTTGCTCATTACCATACTTATTAAGGATTTCTAATGGGGAGGCTTGTGTGAAATCAGCCTGAAGTGAACCTGGTTCGAATGCACCGATTCCAAGATTACCTACTCGTCCAGTCTGGAGATTGTAAGCATTATCTGGGGTTAATTGGAAGGGGCTTTGCCCTTGTGCAGCTTGCTTCTGGGAGGTTGCAGTAGAGACATCGACTTGCTTAGCATTAGTGATGCTGTCTGCGAAACCTGCCAGACGGTCAAATGTTGACATAGCATGTTTCCTGTTCAAACTTATATCGTACATAGAAAACTTACTCTACAGTAAGCCAGTTAAAGAAAAAAGCCCCGTAGGGCTTTTATTAGTATTACCGATTTTGTCTGGGTTGCATATACTCAGGCAGTCCTTGTGCCTGACGTAAGTACCGTGCAGCACGTTCTTCATCTTCCTTGGCTCGTGCCCTGTCTACACTAGCCTGTGACTGGAAACCCCTTGGAGCCAGGTTAGCTGGGTCAGCCTGTACTTGTGCCTGTGCAGCTTGGAGCATTGCAGCAGCTTTAGTAACAGCCTCTTGTCGTGCAGGTAAAAGTGCAGTAAGTCCACTTTGTCCGGTGTTAATCTTATTCTGGGTATTTGCCAGTGCAGCTACAGCAGCATCATAAGCAGTCTGTGCTGCCTGAATGTTCTGCATAGCCTGAGCACGACCTAGGTTACGAACACTACCTTCCAGTGGTTCACCTCGCTTCACACCCTCAATTAACTGTTCTACCTGACGGTCATTAAGACGCATACCATTACCGGCTTCATTGGTAATGAATGGGTTAACTGCATCAATAGCACGACTAATATAACCCTCCGGTACACCAGTCTGTGCACGTTGCATAACAGCAGCAGCCATAGCTGGTGACATATTCCCACGCTGAGAAATATCGTTCAGTCGGTTCAGTACCCAGTTACGGTCAGCACCTTTAAAATCACCTTCCAACAGACGGTTAGCAATCTCACCTACTGGGGTATTATCAGTGACAGTACCAAGGAAGTCAGTATTAAGACTGCCGGTGTTATCCTGCATAGAACGAGTACCAATCATACCCTGAGCCAGAGTAGATACTGCCTGATTAGCCTGATTATTCTGAACCATAGCGAGTGGGTCAGCCCCTACTTCAGCTTGGGCAATAACAGGTTTAATCTGTTCCCAAGTCATATCCTTATAAGCACCTGGAGTAGAGTTAGGCAGAGCAGCCCAGGTATCTTTAAGGTTACCATTCTTACGAGACTCGAAGATAGCCTTACCAATCTTATCCTGGTTCTCAGGTGAAAGAGGCTGGCTTTGCCAATCTGAACCAAGAACTTTAGGAGCGAAGTCTTTCAGAGTAGCTTGGTTAATCTGGAATGCACCAACAGGAGAAGCACCCTGCTTCGTCTTCATACCATCCTGATGCTTAATTACATCACCAATACTCATTTGAGTAATAGGAGTAGATGTACCAGCAAACTGATAAGTAACATCATAAGGAGAACCCTGACGAGTACCGGCAGTACCTGGTGCAGACGTAGCACCAACATTATTACCGTAAACACCCGGGTATGCTCGTGCAAGCATTTCCTGCAAACGTGCCTGTGCAACCGGGGACAGGTTCTTACTATATGCTTCAGCCAACAGACGAGCATCATTGGGGTTCTCAGCACCACGGGTAATCTGTGACATTACACCCATAGCTGCCTGACTATCAGCATCATTACGTTGAGCAACACCCAAATCAAAACGGTTCTGTGCCTGATTAATAGCCTGACCACCCTGACCTTGAAGACGACCCATCATCTCCAGCTGTTGGTCAGCAGGAAGTGCAGACAGTGCCTCACGAGTCTGCCCCAATGCAGCATTAATACGGTTCTGGTCACCCGACTGATAAGCCTCAGACAGTAAACGAATAGCAGGGGAAGCATTATCTAACGCAGTGTTAGTATCCTGTAAACGACCAAAGCGATATGCATTGTAGTCATTGGTTCCTTGCTGGCCTTGTTGAGTCAGTAATGTACCTGCTCGCTCATCCAGATTCTGGAGAGTACGTTGGTTTACCAGTGAAGGGTCAACCCCCTGAAACAGTGCACCAGATGCCAAAGCATTACGATACTCAGTAGGGTCTTGATACTGCATAGCATTCATCATGACGGCATTGCCAGCCTCCTGCTTGGCAGCGTTCTGGAAATTACCCAGTGCATCACTTAAGCCGGAGGTGGCGTTACCAATCATGCTACCAAATGTGCGAATGCTGTCACCAACTCCAGAGAAGTTAGGTGCATCAACATTTCTCCATGTAATCGGCATGATAATGTTTCCTATTAACGAGTTAGTTTATTAGCTGCAATGTAAGCATCGGCTGAAGACTGGTCACGGTTCTCTGCTGTAGCACGGCTACGAGCACGGTCTTCCAGTGCAGTGTTATAAGACTTAATCTGATTATTCAGGTTAGTGTTAGTAACACTCTTAGTAAAGTTCAACTGGTCTTTGGCTAACTTATTAGCCTGGAAACCACCGTAGATATTGGCTAAGGAACCAAGTGCACCAAGTCCTAGCTGGAAGGTAGGTACGTTCATGCCCAACTGATTATCTGAACCAGATAAGAAAGATGTAGGGGTAGTTAACCCTGTACCTGCATTCATACCAATAGCTGCACCGGGGGCATAGTTCATAGCTGGGGTATTAAAGTTCTGATTGTTATTAGACATCCAAGACATAGCAGCTGGCTGTGGGGTTTGGTTGCCTGTTAAGAATGACAAATCCATGGGGATTCTCCTGTTAAACAAGGTCTGTATTAAGAGTCATATCAGAGTAGCTTCCAATCATGTTTAAAGACATGTCAGCTATATCTGAACCAGTCATGAGAGTACGTGAGAGGAAAGAATCCATCGACTCCATTGACACGAATTGCATAGGGTCAATTACACCCTGTCCAGCAGTACCAAACATTTCTTCATACTGCTTATTGATTGCCATCATATCAGTATTGTACTGCTGCATTATATTCTCTGCTTTCTGAATAGTAGCAGCCGTAGATGCATTAATATACTGGCTAATGCCATTACCCACTGAACTGGTAAGCTGCATGATGTTCTGAGCATTCATCATTTCACCGGCTAAGGTAGATAAGGATGTACCAGTAGATAAAGTAGTACCAACATTCATAGCCACCATTGAAGCAATAGCAGCAATGATAAAGCCTAGCTTATCACCAAACAGTGAAGTGGATACTTTAGTGATAATAGATACCAAAATCATTCCAGCAATAGCGTTTGCTACAGCACCAACAATTACGGCAGCTAATCCAACAAAACCAAGCGATGCACCAACTGCACCGTATGCCCCAAGAATACCTGCACCACCAGCACCCATAGTGAATACGGATACAACGACAGCAACTACAACAACTACAATCTTAAAGGCAGATGTCGTATACCATTTCTGCTTAACTTTCTTATATGAGTTCATCACTAAGTAGGAACAAGCAGTAGACAGTTGAGTACTACGAGTCAGTGACATTGAACGGTAGATGTTAGTGTGTAGTGGAATAATGAATCCACTCTCTTCTGCATCACCCATTGCTTCGGCAACATCAATGCTTACTGACTTATTTTTATATACCCTGTTGTTGTGGTTTAGCCCCAGTACCCTAAGTTTACGGTAGGTGTTATTACCATCCTGCCAAAGCAATTCATACTCCTGCATAGAGTAAAACGTAGTGGTAACTTCCAGTTTCTTAGATGAACCTGAGTTACTGGCAGTACGTATGTTCTTACGGGTAAGAGTTATATCTCCTGCATACCTGGCTCGAAGTTGTCCCTGCTTAGCACCAGACCATGCTTCACCTGAATGGGTAGTTTCAGACACGTAGTTCCAACCAATGGTCATGTCATACTTGTACTGCTTATTACTATGTACCCTAAACTCTCGCTTAGGTATAACAGGGTATTCTGGCAGTGGTGGAGGAGTTCCAATAGTATGCCCCTCAGTCCTGTTCCACCATTCTACATATGCATCAACTGCATCATTAGCTGCCTGATATCCAGCAATTACTGCTTCCAGTGTAGGGTAGGTTGGGTCAGGTGGGAATGCTTCAGTAGCCATCTGAAAGAAACGGTAGATGTATTCCTTAGCAGTATCCTCTGGAGTATTAAGAGATACACCGAATGTGCCATAGATGTATTGGATATCACCTATGTCGTCATTCTTCTTAAGCTCAGTCACTACTTTATTGAGTTTACCTCCAGTGGCTTTATAGAGTGCCTTCTTACAGTGGGGGTAGATTGGGTCATTCTCTACCCATTGCTTATCATTCCTGATTGGAATGAATGGATAGAATCGGTTATCAGTAGCTTTAGTCTCAAACAGTGAATCGAGTGCAACGTTACCAGAGTTCTGCTTATAGATAAGCTTCTTAGGTGTACCAACAGCAGTCATCTCAGTATCAGTACGGGTAGTCTGAGATGAGTACTTACGAACCAGTGTCTCTGTGGTTGTGGTGATTGTATCGGTGCGAGTAACACCACCACCTAAATCAACAACATTGGTAGTTACAGTAGTACTGGATTGGACCTCACCAAACTTTGTATGAGTCATTACCCTGTCAGATACAACTACAGTTACATCATCAGGTTTCTCAGTAAATCCTCTACGATAAACTTTAACGTAGGAGTTCCAGTTATCCACACTTGGTTCAGTAACAGTACTGTCTTCATCCGGTCTGCCATCAGAGTAAACAGAATGAGTCTGTATAGTCTTAGTAAGATTAGTTGTATTAGCTGTCGTATCACTTGAGATGGTAGTCCATAACAAGGTAGACGGTAAATCATCTTCATCATCATAGACAGTAGTCGGACCTACTACCGGTGGATTGGTAGTCGGAGACTTATAGAATGTGTAATCAGCATAGAGATACAAAGCACCTGGTTCAAAGTTAGTTGGTGTGAATTTAATAGTAGAACCTCCATCTAAGGAGGTCATAGTAATCTCATTGGTATCTTCATCAATGTCTACGTCGAATCGTTCCATGATTCGACTTGGGGCATTCTCATAAAGATACTGGTCACACCATTGTTCAAAGTCAACAAAGCCAATCTCTGCTGCCTGAACATAGACAGATTCTCCAGAAGGTGGGGTAATTTGACCCTCTATAACAGTAGGGTCAATCTTAGCCAGTACACTTAAAGAAGAACCAGCCATACCAACTTCTGAATCATAGTGGTTCTTACTCCAGCTGGAGAACAGTCGCATACGAATACCCGGTCCATTCAGGTAACTATCAGAGATAGTGTCTGCCATAGTGAACCCTGTATCAGCAACAATCTTACCGATGACTACAGTCTTCATATAGTTTGGACGTTTATGTATATCCCCTGCCATGTTATAGACAGAGGATGCTACGTATACTTTGGTCTTCCCACTGAATAAGCCCATATTAGTTCAGCCCGTTGTTAGACTTCAGCTTGGTTAGAATGGTATCAATACTTGCGTTAGTGAACCCATTAGGTGGGTTCAGGCCTTCATCAATAGTCTTCTGTGTAATCCATGCATCGGTAAACAGCTTAGCTGCTTTAACCTCTGCATCACGCTGGTAAGAAGTAATCTGTTGGGAATACAATTCTTTCTGCTTACCAATAGAACCAAGAATAGGTAATGCATCAGAACGGGTTTCTTGGGTCTGTGCACGTTGTACTTCATATTGTTCCTGTATCAAACGTTCTTGTGCAGGAAGAATTTTTTCTGAAGTATACAGTGCAGCACAGTATGTTTCAGACTCAGTAGCAATCTTCATTTTAGTGAGAGCATATTCACTCTTAGCAGACAGTGCCTGAATCTTAGCCAGTACAAACTGTGCTTTAGAAGTTGCCAGTTGCACTCGTGCAGTAACTGCCTGAATCTGTGCCATAGCAGCAGCCCAGTATGCTTGGTCACGACCAAGTAAGAACTGAACAGCATTACCCATGCACGTTTCCATCATAGCAATATATGCTTTGGTATATTCACCACCGGTAATACGGTTAGCTTTAAACTCAGCTTTAAGGTGATTGTGTGCAGATTCCATTAATGCATCAAACGTACCACTTCCACCTACTTCACGGGTAGTAAGTGATTCATTTGTTACTTTAGTAATAGCATCAAAGATTGGGGAATTATCACCACCAGGGATATCCCATTCAGGACCGGACATATCAATATCAGGGAGGGTAAAGTCATCACCCTTAGTTAACTCTTCTAGGAGTCGGTTAGCTTCTACCTCAGCAGAACAAGACATAATCATTCCTCTTGGTTCAAAAAGAAACGGCCCACGGAGTTACCCCAGTGAGCCGTGTTGAACTGTAGCTTATACGTTAATCGTTCAGGCTACCAGCAGCAATCTGTGCTTGAGCCAGTTGAGCCAATTCTGCTTCAGTCAGTGGAGGCAACACTTCAATGGAGAACTCACGTGCTTCTGTTGCACGGATATCCGGTAATCCATTCTTACCTTTACGAGTCGTAATGTTGATGAACTTACGCTCTTTAAGGAACTCATAAATACAGTACGGAATATGATAACCATTGTCGGTGACTTCACCGAAAGGAACAAACTTACGTACAGTACCCATATATTCGTTAGCTACGGTGATAATCTCACCAGGCAGGTCTTTCTTCTTAGGATCAAGGTTCTGGATACGTACACGAATCAGTCGAGTCTGCTCTGCACGAATCTTCTGACCCAAGGTCATCTTCTTAACACCTGCTTCTTGTTTCTCACCCAAAGGATTAACAGCAGATTCTTTTACTTCTGGTTCATCTTTTGCTTGTGCAGCTTCAATTTTCTCACGGAGTTTCTCAACGGAGATGTTGTTAGAGAACTTAATATTCATCAACGTTGCACGTTGCTTAAGAACTTCAAGTTCGCTAGGCATTGCAATATCGTTAACGGTATCTTCGTTGCCCTGTACGTCCAGTTCTACGTCAGTGGTCGGTTTATCGTTAATGCTCATGTTCATATTTCCTGTGGTTCAATTAGTTTTGCTAAGAGGGGGACATAAGTCCCCCTTGTTTTATTTAGGACTATTACAGAGGAGCAACAGTCTTAATCAGAGCCAGACGTTCTGGACGTTTAACCAGGATACCGTAGTACCACTTGATGGAACTGAAGCCAGTCTCACCATACGGGTCATTACGGTCAGCAGTTTCTCGACCAGGCATCTTAGTCATGATGGAGAACTTAACAGACTTACCATCAGTCTGGAAGCCAATGGTAGAGAAGGAGTCATCACCAACTACCAGCATCGGGAATACGTCGTAGTGTTCTTGACCACTAACCATAGAAGAACGATAACCCGGGTTAGTAGTAACCTGAGCACCAGCACCTGCCCAATGCAGCATCTCTGGAACCTGGATAATACGGAACTTGTCGATACAACCAATTTCACCATTCATCAGAGTACCGGCATCAGCATAGTGCTGAACCTCGATGAATGCTTTGTTACCGAACAGGTCTTTCATCGCTTTCAGTTCTGGAACCAGTTCAGAACCAACGTACATTACACGAGTACCACCAAGCACTTTGGTATCAGTAAGTTTAGAACCAGTGATGATAGTAGTCTGGGTCGGAGTACGGTTCTCAGTAAGAATCTGGTCAAGACGCATCAGGTTCTTATAAGAAACTACAGACGGGGTAGAACCTTCACCTGTGATGGTAGCATCGGAAGTAGCAGCACCTGCATACAGTACAGTACCAGCAGCAGCCAGCAGGTCTTTCTGAAGAACAGCTTCAGTCAGCTGTACAGCACCGTTCATCAGTTCACGAGACAGGTGTTCTTTCAGTTGGTCATCAGAATCAAAGTTCAGGGACTCTTGAGTAAATTCGTAGAAGAAACCGAACTTATGGATGGAACCTTCACGGGACAGACGGGTAAAGCCTACACGGTTAACACGACCACCGTTCTCTGACAGCAGAGGCAGTTTAGAAGTGATGTTACCAACGTCTTTAGAAGAACCGTACAGGTTACCATTAACGATGGTAGCACCATTAGCATCAATACCCTGGTCGTTGATGTTCTTATCATCAAGCAGTGGAACGTACTCATACACCTTAACAGTCTTACCGTAGTTCTTAGGCATGTTAATGGTATTAGCCAGTGGCATGAAGTACTGGTCTTTACGGGACTGAATAATAGCTTTCTTCAGCCAGTAATAAGTATTCATCTGGTCGGAACCAGCACCATCAATGCTAGATTTCTGGCCGTCAATTGGGGCGTTATAGTTTAACATATCATCTTATTCCTGTTTAAAGACTACCCGGTACTGGGAGTTTAGCGAAATCTTCATCACTCATAGCGAGTGGGTTTACAATAGGTGTTGCTTTACGTGTAGTAGCCCGATTAAGGGAAGCTGCTTTAGCTTGCTCATTATTAGCCAGAGTTTGCTTAGGTTGTGCTACACGCACTACCGGCTGAACTACTGGTTTAACTGCTTGTACCGGTTCTGGCTTAGCCACTCGGTTAAATGCCCCTTGTTGTGCAAGGAGGTTACCGACGTGGTTATAAGCCTGAATGAACGGAGTACCTACCGGAATCTGGCCTAACATTTGAAGACGGTTCACTTCGTTTGCAATGGTGTCATAAATACCATTCTCACGTTGTTCGTGAATAATCTGGAGTAGGCCACGATTCTGGTAAAGAGCATCTTTACTGGCATCATCCCATGTCGAGCCGATAACACCTAATGTAGCTTGTCCTTCTTGAGTAGACTTTAAGTCGTCAATTTCGGTTACAAAATCTGCTTCGGTGTCGGTAACACGGTGATTGCCACCCTGGTAGTTAATTTCCTCATCTGGGTTAAAGTCCAGAGGATCTGTACCAGAGTCTTTGAGCAACTTCTTAATGGCTTCAGGATTCTTTTTATCCAGGTCAATCAGGAAAGAAAGTTTATCCTCATCCATTAAACCGTTGTTCTGTAACATCAGCATTACCTTACGGTAAGGCTTTAGTTCTTGCATCTTACGAGTATAGTTAGCACCCATCTGCATCAGGCTAATGGCCTCCTCCGGTGAACGGGGAGTAATCACTTTGCCGTTAGCTTTAAAAGGAGCCATCAACTTTTCGTAACCTTCCTTATAGTTGAAGTCAGCAGGCAGACCTTCAGACTGTTTGCCTTCTTCTTTCTGTTCCTGGCCTGGTTCAGTAGTAGAAGGTTCAGCTTTAGTAATCGGCTCACCGTTACTATCAACTTCTGTGTCAACAACTTTATCATCAACTTTATCAGAAGTTAAAGTATTTGCTGAATCTTCTTCATCTGGTTCGGCTTCGGGGGAGGTTTCTTCGGTTGGTAGGTCTTCAACAGCAGGGGTGTCAACTTCTTCATCAGGAGTCTGTACGCCGTTGGTTTCTGGGTTGTTCTGAGTGGAAGTATCTTCCTCAGCAATAATTGCTGGGGCTTCCATATTCAGAATCTCATCATCCGACATTGCGAGAATGTCGGAAGCTGTGGTTGCAGCTTCCGTAGTCATAGGAAATATCTCCGGTTAATTATTCGTCTTCAGGTTCAGCACGAACTGCATCGAGTTCTTCTTCTACCTGTAGAATAACGTCAGCTTCGTTTTCGCCCATACGAATGGCAAGGTCAAGCCAACGACGTAAGTGACCAGCAGCTTGAGCCATGTTCAGTGCATCTGCACGGTTATTGGCTTCAAGCAGTGGGTCACCAGACTCTTGCACGTAACGTGCACAATCTTCCGTACAGAACTGGCGAAGAATTACTTTACGGAACAGTGGATTCTCCAGAAGTTTACGTACATCTTCTGCATGTGCAACTGCACCTTTAGCAGCTTCCAGTCGATGTTCCAGTCCAGCGATTGTTGATTCTTTACTCATGTGAAGGTCTGCCTTACAGGTTCATGCCAAGAGCCGATGCTGGGTCTTGGCTAGGGTCATAGTATTGGGAACTAAGTGAATAAGCTGGGTCTTGTTGAGCAGCTAAATCACGTTCTGGTATAGAGTTCCCGTCAGTCAAAGTATTATATCCAACAGCAGCAGATATGTTGGGGGTAGTTTCCCCTTCTTTAATAGGTGTTGTCAATGCCTTAGTTATCTGAAGGTTCTGGTTTCCTTGAGATTGTGCTTTTTGTTTTTCCATGTCTCGGGCATGTTTAGTACCAGACTCTTGTTCCAGATAATCCAGGTCTTTAAGGTCACCACTAGAAGCAGCCTCTTTAGCCTTAGCCATATTGAGTGCAATCTTGCTTTGTAACTCTTCATTCTCAAGCTGTGCTTTCTGGATTGCCAATTGCTTAAGCTGTTCTTCCATAGGGTCTGGCTGTGGTTGCCAAGTACGTAATTCATGAGCCAGGTCAGGCATACGTTTAAGTTCTGCAATCTTAGCTACAAGAGATAACGTAATAGTTTGGTCAACCGTATTACCCAATGTTTGAACCATGAAGCTCAAGTCCTGGGATTTCTGGTTATCAATTTCAGCAGTGTTAATATCAACCTCAATATCGAAGTTACCTTTAAGGTCTTCACGGTTAATCTCTACATATTGCTCGTTAGTAATACGTACTACTTCTTTCTCAGATAAGAACACAGCATTCATTGCACAAATCTTAGTACCAATGTCTGCCATACCCTTAGCTAATCGACGAAGGATTGCCATCTCACGTTTAGATGCTGCATCAAGTGCACCACGAATACCAGCAGCCACATCCCCATAAGCTGAACCAGTTACACCACCAGAGAATGCTTTAACACCAGTTAGGGATTCAGCTTCCTGGTTTTGCATCTGGGTCATTATTATTGCCGACTGAGGTAATTCAGGGAACTTATGTTCCATAATGGCCTGACTAGGATTGCCCTGCATTGGGTTATATTCATAGTCTTGCCCATCGTCATATCGACGTCGGTTTAGTGTATCCAACATTCCTTTAGGATAACCACGTTGACCATTTGCACTTCGACCTAACAGGTCAATCATCCCTCGCATAGTTGCACCAAGAATTGCTTGGTTATCCCCCAATAGTTCAGCATCAGCTTCACCAAAGAGTTCACGTTTACGTGGCATGTAAGGAACAACTACCAAAGGTAATTTACCGTCAGGGAATGGGTTCTTCTCCATACGAATAAGAGTAGAGCCAATCCAGGTAGCAACAATTGGTTCCAGAGAACCATCGTCATTGATGTCGTAAAATCCCCAGTATTCGTAAGCAACAACCTTCTTACGAAGTGCATCCTTAAACTGGAAGTCGCTAGGAGTTTTACTCTCATGGTCTGGGTCAGTCATAGGACTGGAGCTTTCCCAGTCAATCTTATCTAAATTATGATAACGGTCCTTGTTTTTCATGAGGTCTGCTTTGCAAGTCTCAAAGGAGATAACTGCATACAGAGCCTTATCCAAATCACCGTTACAGCTTGGGTCAATAACTACGTTATTAGGGTTAAGCATTTCAACAGTAGGTCTGTTAACCAGTGCCTTCTCTACTTCTACTTCAGTAACTCCTGTCTGGATTGCATAAGTAGCTTCTCCAGTTTCATTGAAGTAGTTAACAGCTTCCTTAATATCTTCCGGCATTGTTTCATCATACTCACGAGGATTCTCTGCCTGAAGCTGTAAAGCCTGTTGTAGAACATCTGCCTGTTCCTGGTTCTCAATTGGATACAACTGGAAGACTGGTGTTTCTGTTTTAATCTTAACAGTCTTACGTTCCCAACCAATACGAGCAATACCAGTACCGTCATCTACGACACTGTGTACGTAATCATCTACCAGTTTCACTTTATTAAGCTGGGTACGGAATTGGTAGTTAAGAACTAACTCATTCTGACGTGCAGCTAACTCATCTTCAAAAGTAACCGGGGTTACTTTAAAGAGTTTATTAGACGAGAGGAATGGTTCAGACAATGGAGCATATCTCCACTCTGCCTGACGGCGAACCAGTCTGGGTTGGACTTGTGAGCGTCCCTTAACCTTTGGGGGTTTAGCCTTACCTTTAACTTCCATCAGGTCATTCCACTCACGAATCTGTGCCATAATCGCTTCGTGAGCAGGTTTAGCTGATTCCAAATCACCCTTCAGTAATTGGATACTTGGTTCCTTCTTCCAGTCCGTTAGCTTCTCTGATTGAGCCGGGTCTGGTAAAGGCTTAAAAGTGTCTTGGTGTTCCATAGTTAGTCCTATTCAAAAAGTTTACGGTCAGCCTGAATTTGTTTACCCAACTCAATTAGTTGGTTGTCACGGAGTCTAACAGTTGCCCGGAGTTCTTCAACCAAACGTCTGCCTTCTTCAAGACTGTTGTCGAGTCTGGCTGCATGGCTTGCAAGACTTCTGCACTCAAGGGTTCCGGCTTCGGCTTGACGTTTATATATCGATGCTCGTCTTTCAGACTGTTGCATCCGGCTGTCGTAATCACTGCTAACGCGAGCAAGCTCGCTTGCATAATTACTCTCAGCCGTCTGCAACCGGGAAGTGAGTAACCCGACTTCATAACTATGGTTTCTTTGGAGAGCATTGTATTTGTCCTGTAGTTTTTGTGTTGCCTTCAGGTCTTCGACCTTTTGGGCATCCCATCTCTTTTGAACAGTAGACTGTCCATTGGAATTGCCCCAAAAGTAAATGGTGGCCCCGAGGACCACCACCAGAAGATAAGGCCAACCTTTAGAGATTAGCATCTTCATTACATGCCTCCAGTGGCACATTGCCGATTCGGTTAGCTACCCAACCATACGTGAAGTCTGGCATGTTCAATGAGGTGTAGTGGTTCAGTTGTTTAGCATCAAGCAACTTAATCATTACCTGACATGCTGCAACTTTGCCTCGTTTTTTCTGTAATGCTTTATATGCATTAACAGTACCTGCACCGACTTTACCATCAACTTGTACTTTAGGGTAGTCTTTGCCATTACGGGACATTTCATTAAGAGATTGCTGCAACCACTTAGCCGGTCTGGTTACACCGGTATTAACACTAGCATCAACCAGTTTATGTGTTACAGCAGGAGATATATCAGCAAAAGCTACGAAGTTAGGTTTAAGTACGTAGTCATCAATATATATCTCAGCAGCCATCTCTTTAGATAAACCCTTCATGGAACCATCCCAACCATACTCAGTAGCCAGAGCTTCTTTATGAGACTTAGCTACTGATTGAGTAATACCATGATTAGTTTCCCCACCCGGGTCACGAGGATTATTTACATACCCTCCCTCCATATAGAACACTGCCCCCAGAATAGCAGCGACAACTCCTCCCACTGCACCACCTTTTGCAGCAAGTTTCTGTTTAGCTTTCATGAGAATCCTCCTTTGGATGGAATCGTATTAGTCTGCCCACAATGTTTAAGGCAAACAGTGCGATTGTAATACTGGAACCATGGGGAATATCTTCCAGGATGTGGCGAGGTAGTCCTGTTAGCATTGGTTGGATAATATCTACAGCAGAAAACAGAATTAATCCGAATGTACTAATCTGAACGGATGCCCACTTCCAGGACTTCTTCCAGTTAGGTACTAGCCCTATCTTTCTTTTTAGCCTGCAAACCATGCGAATATCTCCCGTCTTGCAGCAGCCAATACACCAATAATTGCACCTGCTCCAGCCCATACCCACTTACCAAAAATTCCAGCACCAGCAACTTTATGTTTAATGGTGATGAACTCTTCGATGGTAGGTTCAGACTTAATGATGCTCTCTTCCACCCGTCTAAGTCGGGTACTAAGGTCGCCCATAGACTCACTTAGTTTTTTAATAGACTCTTCCATTTTCTCCCTTTCCCTCGATTCACGAGTTTGGTTTTCGAAAATAGTTCTCAGTCTCTCTTCGAGCCTGGCTAGAGTTACGTTATCTGGTTCATTTCCCATAGAGGTTTACTCAGGTTAGTTAAGTCGCGATTGACAGAAACAGTCTACATAAAGGTGAGTTTGAGGTACAACAAAAAAGCCCCCAGAGATGGGGGCTTGGTTTTACTTACAAGCTGCTTACAAAATCAAACTCATATAATTGAATCCTGTCCGTTGTGATGTTCGACTCAAAATAAGTACCATCATATCCAGCCAGCTTAACTCCATTTATATGACCTGCATAAACATCATCGTACATGAATATAACCTGACCAGTACCCTTCCCAACGTATTTACACGTCCATGACCCAACTCTTGCAGTGCTGCCGTTCTGTAGGGAAATGACAGTAGGAGCACCACCACCAGTACAAATAACCCCATAAGCCACATTGCCTTGGTACTTTATCCCAAAATAGTTACCAGAGGCCACTGAGCCGCACACCAAATGACCATTTAATCCAGTCACCCCAGACGGAATAGCGAAAGCCACGGCAAAGCCTAAATAGTTACTTGTCTCATATTGGTAAACAAGCCTACGTTCTCGCTTGTACCGCAGCAATGCCGTTCCACCTGCCGTTCCTGCTCGTACTACAAGACCACCTTCCGGGTAGTATTCAAATCCTGAACCACTACCCGTTACTGTATTAGTGAATTTCTCATAGTCGTTAAATTGGGAGTGGTGACGAGTAGTTGCCAGACGGAAGGCTGATGTCACACCATTGATGGATTTGGTGGCTGTTTCAATAATTACCCCAGCCTGTACACCATCAACTCGTGATTGAGCCACTTTCCCTATTGCCATACCAAGGTCATTAGCGATGATAGTTCCCCCAATGGCTACTGCGACCCATGATTTAAGAACACCAGACATTGGAGTTAGTGGACTATTCACACGAGTGGAGTTTGACATGATAGTTGCACCATGTTTAACCACCATTCCCTTGTCATTTATATCTGTCCCAAAATCACAACCTTCAACACTGATAACAGAGTTATATGCCTCTATGCACTTGTCTACACCAACACCATTGAAAGAACATTTATTAACAGCACCACTTGTACAACCATAAAACTCAATAGAACAGTTTTCATCAGAGTGCGTTCTGTTGGTAAAGTTTAAGTGCTCGAGATTTGGCGAGTAAGGTGTACCACCGCAAGCGAACACTTGTGCAGATCTGTAACTTACTTTTGTGCGGTCTTTGGATTTGCTGGTAATAACCAAAACAGCCTGTTGCCCCGACTCAGGCGGGAAGTTCGGCGTACACCCTCGTTTATTACGAATCACAAGGTCTTCGTCGTAAGTACCATCTGAAACCTGAATGGTAATAGATTGCCAGTAGTTGTCTGGTATGGCGTCAATGGCGGCCTGCATAGTAGGGTAGTCCTCTGGCACGTTTACCGTAACGTTGTAGGTGTACACGCCAGGGACGGTAGAAGAATCTACCCCGTATTGTTTAATATAGTTGCGGTACGGATCGCCCCCGCCGATTGAGTTGATAAAACCTTCAATACGCACTTTGTTTGTCATTGAGTATATATACCCGTTTTCGCCTACATCTACGCGGAAAAGACGGGGTATGGTCAAATCCTCTTTAATCTCAACAGGGACATTAATGTAAACACGACCACGACCACTTGCTATGGCTCGCTTTAGTGCCTGAGTATAGTCCGGGGCGAGAGGGTCGCCGTCTTCAACATAAGCACGAATGTCATCATTAACTTCATCACGACCACCTATAAGGGCGAATCCTTTACTTCCAGTTAATTCGGTTCGCAAGGAAGCATCGCCGACACTAACCCACGCACCTAGTCCAACATCTCCAGATGTTTTAGGTGTTGAGCCAGCGGAAACTTCTTTAGGTAATGCCCCATCCCAACGATACTTACCATCGGTAAAGACAACCAGTTCATTCTTGGTATTAACTGTTACACCGGTATCAAATGAACCAGGTAAGGTTACATACTCTTCACGGGTAACAGCTAGTGCCCCTAAGTCCACATTACCAGCAGAGTGAACTAATACCCCAGCAGTGCTAAGACTTACAGCAGTAACACCTAAACCAATGTCAGCAGGTAAGGAATATGCACGCTGTGCCACTTTGTCATAGATGACTTTGTAACCACTTAGTACAGCACCTACTGAGAAATAAACAACCTCGGATTGTTTAACCCCAAAGTGACGGGCCACTGCTTGTTTATTGGTTAAGATTCCAGTTGAACCTTTACCACCTTGTGAGAACATTTCGTTCATATAAACCTCTTTGTTTTTCTAGGAAACCCCTCCGAAGAGGGGAATGTCTTTAGATTGCGTAGCGAATGACTAAAGATATAGTCTTACCGGATAACATAGCATTGGTAATAGCAGCACCGGATGAGTCTACAAAGCGAACCAATGCTTGTCCTCCCTTGACAATACCAAGACTTCCAGCAGGTAATCCCATTGCAGCAGAAATACCGGCATTAGTGATACCAGCCAGACCGGTTGCAGGTAATCCACTAATAGCAGCTGGTCTATTATCTGTAGTAGTTGGGAAGGTAAAGTTCAACCAAAGAGTAATAGTGTTGTTATCCTTGATATACCTTTGTGTACCAACCAAAGTAATTGCTGCAGCTAGTCCTGAAGCATCCGTAGGGATAAAGGTTCCCACTTCTTCTTTGCTTTTCATGCACAAAGCGGGTGTGTTACCTGCCAGGAACAAATCACGGAAAGATCGCCAACCAGTAGTTTCCCCATTTACTGAGTTGGTAAGGCGTAACATAGCACTGGAAGCTCGGGCACTACTAGCTGCGATATTAGCATCAAACAGATTAGTAATACTTGCCTTAGGCATATCTACATCTAACTCTAAGCTGTATGCCCCAACCGATGTGCTGTGAGATCTACCAATATAATCCAAGTTTGCAGAAATACGTACATTACGCATAACAGCATAGGCATTAAATGCTGCCATGGATGGAGCACCAAAACCTGGTGGATTATGGTCTACAACAGAAACAATATATGGCGCAGTAATATCAGCGTCAGAAATTTGTACATTAAACACCTGTCCACGCACAATGGCCCCAATACCACCATAAGCATCATCATTAACTACGCGAAGACCATTGATTTTTAAACCTGCCCCACGGTCACCACAAATAATTCCCCCAGCAAGACTGGTAGCGAAGCCTGTTCTTGGAGCACCACAATTATGCAATACAGCATTAAAGACTGTCACAGAATGGGTGTTAGCATCAGCAGTTTCTGGGTTATCAGCTTGACCGTCAATATTAAAAGGCACGTCAACATCACGCATGAAAATCCCATCATAAACCAATGCCTTAGTAATTTTAGTAGTACTACCGGCTAATGCTTGACTATTGCAACCAATAGAACAATCAAGGACTGTAGCCTGGGACACTACAACATCCTGTACAAAATTACCCTCAAATTGAAAAGCTCTACCACCTAACTTTGATTGAGTGTGTCGTGTGTTTTTAACAGTGGGTCGAATATGCCTTACATTTCTACAATAGATGGCATTAATACCATTTTCTCCAGCGATGAAGTTACAGTCCAGTTTCATACCAATGGTAGTGATATTAACACCTTCTACTTGTTTAGGAGTTATACCATCTACATCGTAAAAGCTATTGTAGTTATAACCAATTATCTGAAACCCACCCATACCAGACGCAGAACCTGGTAAGGTAGTATTGTTTAATAATTTAAACCAAGCCAATTCATCAAATTCAATATAAGAATTGGATGGTAAAGAGAACCAGTTACCAAATGCGTACACGCCAGCAGGTATGTACAACTTTGTCCCGGCTAAAGCACAGGCATCTATAGCAGCTTGAACAGCAGCACGAGTATCAGTAATTCCATCGGATACTACGTTAGGAAATTGAAGTAAGCTAACAAACTGTTCTGCAAATACATTAAGAGGTACAGACTTAGTAGTCGGGATTGCTGGCTCAATGATAATTTTACTAGCAGGAATATCCCCCAAATTCTCTGATGGAATACTAACCGTACCTGGGGTAGAAATATCTTTACGAAGTTCTTCTGCAGAACCCTCTACAGGAACCAGTTGAACCACTACATTACCTGGTTGGTAGGTAAGCTCACCGCCACCAACATGGGAAATGTAAACGTTAGATGGCAAAGAGGGTAGGCCATATGCCTTTTGCCCGGTAACATCATAGACAACTTTCTTACCATTCAGGGAACTTGTGGTATCAGTGCTAAGGATTACTTCGCTATCTTTTACATTAGTAGCACGAGCAACCTCTTGAATAGTACGATCTACTACCTCTAGTACATTAGCTTCCCCACCTAACTGAACAATCAAACAATCATTGATTGCCAATGGTTCAGTAAGAATGATTCGGTTATTATCTGAGTCAATAGTATAAGAGTTATTAACTAACCCTTTGTAGAAACGTAAACCATTCTTATATACAGCAGGCACAGACTGGAAAGTGAAAGGAATATCAATTACCTGTTCCCCACCTACAGCAGCCCCGTGGTTGTACAACCAGTTAATAGTTACCCAATCCGAAACATTAGGATTATCGGGGGTTGCAGGAACACCAGTACGCATAACTACAACAAAGTCCCCTTGCTCCAATGGAGTAGTGAACTTAATCTCAAAGGCTAATGGGTCATATTCAAAATCGTAACCCTCAGTCTGCCAGTCACCATTAACAATCATGAATGGTGCACCAGCCGTTTCATCAGGAATACGAATGGAAGTCTCACCACCGATAGCCGAACCAGAGTTATAAATCCAAGGGATGTATCCACCGTCGCTAGTAGACCCACCCCCATTGGACGAACCGGAAGTAGCTACTTTAACCCATGAGCCAGTTGCAGTGGTGTCGTCTGGTAGGATACCGGTACGGTCGCCATCTACGTACAAGTAGTCAGTAACCTGACGGTCACCAGCAGGAGTCTTGTCATAGATACGCATAAATTTAGTTATAATAGGTACAGCTCTGAGTTCAGCTTCAGACTCAACTGCCGAAACCATTCCATATTTAGTAAGGAAGTCGTAGATGTTTTTCAGATTACCCAAGTTACAGTAAACAGTACGAACTACGTGGTAAGCATTACCAAGTAGTGCATCTACCATTGGATCGTTGGATTTATTCTGGCAGTAAGGATTGGACCAATCCTTATTTGCATCAAAGGGGGTATGTGCGTTCATCGCCATCCTCGTTGTTCAAATTTAGTTTCGGTAATTGAAATACTTCCATTAGCCAGGTCGTAATCAACAACCTCACCACAGATGCTTTCATACGTTTGCAGATACTCTGCTGCTTTAGCGTTAGCTTCCGGGGTATTCAAACCAGTGTGGTAACGATAACCCACCCAGTTATGAAGTGCCGTCATTAGCGTATCAGCTAAATCAACTTCCTGTTCTTCATCACCCGTAAGTACTGGGTGCTTAGCTTGATACGTTACGTTAAGTGCCTCAAAGTGTCGAGGTCGCATACACTGAATAGTATCAGGCCGTGGAGTGAAAATAGCATGGGGATCTGAATCGTCGTTCAGTCTACGTCGATTCCCCGAGTTATCAAACACATTTAAGATTTTAATAACATCATCCTGGAAAGGCTTCATGAACCCATCCATGATGTACGGATACTGAACCTCAAGAGTAGGCTTAGTAAATCTGGAGTAAGCATATTTGGATTGAAGAGGGTAATCAGTACGACCTTCCTTCATCTCCACAATGCAGCTATTTGTCTTAAGAGGGAAACGACTATGCAGTCGTACCAGCCCCTCATTAATAGCAGCCAATATCTCCGGCTTACTATCTGGTTCAATACCTAGTCTGTCATCCGTGACTGAACCAGTACCCTTCAAGGTACTTAGTGCCAAGCCACGGTATACTTCCGATAATTTCTGCATGGTTCCTCACACAATGTATGAACGTAGTGGGTTAACGCTATCTTTTTCTTCCTCATCCCACATTGGGTCACCCTTATTATCCACCAGAGTCATACCTGCTTGTGGTTTCCAAGGATTGAGATAACCCAGCATGGAGATAGTATCAATACAGTCATCCTTACCTTTGATTCCATTAATGGTAGCTAATTTAATCTGGCCCATGAACAGACCCATAATAGTTGTATCTCTCAACTCTTCAGGGAAGTACATCTTACCAGCTTTGAACCATGGAACTACCAGGTTAAAGCGTGACAGCTTAGAGGTTACAGGACGGATGCCAGGCTTACCACCCTCAGAAGATGCAAAGTTAAAGAAGACATTACGGTTAATCATTTCTTTCTGAAGGAGAGAAATGAATCCATTTTGTTGTCCTGTAATTTCGACACCAACGTTTTGTGGTTGATATTCCTGAACCAGACGGAAGAGGTCGTCGAAGTTTTTATCCATAAGCTGGCGATTAGCTACACCGTCAACCCAGAACCAATCTCCATTAGAACTATAAGCCCAAACTGATATGACACTATAGTCACTAGTCTGTTTCTCCGAAGTAGCGAAGTCGGTTGTAATATAATAGTTGTAGCAGGACTTCATCCTTAATAGTTGCTGTCTGCTATACCATTTAATCTCACTATCCTGAACAAGACGTTCATCTTCAGAACTAATACGAAGCATAAGTTCCTGGTAGAAACCAGCCAGCTTACCAGTCTTAACTGCCATGTCGTATTGGGCTTTGATGTAGTCATATGAGAAACGGTCATCCCATGCACCCTGAAACTCTTCTCTACTACAAGGGAACTTCTCACACACAGGCCATACGTTGACATCCCATGCACCGGACTCAACTGCTTCAATGATAATGTCTTCCTTATTAAAGGGAGTACCGTTGAAGATTACTTTGCGACGTGTTGGGTCAAGAGCATGGTTCACACCTTTATATACAGTATCCTTAATAGCTTCCATGCTTGTCTTAGAGTTAGCATCACCATCACTAATCAGGTCATCCAGTACACAGAGTGTTGGACGTTTACCATATATCTTCGTACCACGAAGACCTGTCTTAGCACCAAATAACTTAACACCAAGTCGATGACCTTCTACATTACGGAACTCTAACAGGTTATCCGTAAAGGTAGCTTCAGGTATCCACTGCTGAAGGAACTCGCTATTCTTGTAACGGAACTCGATGTTCTTACGTGCAGACTTAGCACCGTTATCCATTGAGTCGGATACATAAATCATTCCCTCTACTTTGCCCAGACTTGGTAAGTGTCCAAACACTGCCAAGAACAAAGCAAAGTATTCCATGAACACAGCAGTCTTACCTGCACCACGGAAGCACAGATTAACTACATACTGGTTCGGGCTAATCATCTTATCCAACATCTTCAGGTGAACTGGAGGTGTTTTGTTGGATTCACCTTCTTTGCCATTAACCAACTTAATAAAGTTGGCAAAGGTAAGAGCAAACTGACTAGGAACATAATTAGATGAATTAAGGTGGGAGTAGTCCACCTGGTCTAACCATTCATCTAGTTCCTGTTTAATTAACTCAGACATCTGTAATGTCCTCATCTGCACGTACTAGTTTAGAACCAGCAATCTCTTTAGTAGGTACTCCACTATTGATTGCATTGATTTGCTGTTCAGCTAATGCAGCAAGTGTTGCCTTGAGATCAGTCAACCCAGAGTTCTCTCTCAAGTCTAGATTGATATTCGTTACCTGGTCTTTTGGTTTAGCTAAGTGAGTAAGGATAGAGTTAGCTGCATCACATCTTACTTTCTCACTTGCTGCCGTAGTCATCAGTTCAACCTGAACATTGATGGCCTTCTGATAATTGTCTTGGTTCACAATCCACACTGGAACCAAACTTTGTTCCATGATGAGGTTAACTAACTTGCCTCTGTGATAAGCAGACACATAAGCACTAATATCTTTCTCACTGGTTCCTCGTGCTATAAGTTCTGCTTGTCGGTTGGGGAATGTTTTGAAGTAGGCTTCCTTATTTGAATAGCCCATGTGTTTGTAAGTCACATACTGAACTGCATTCATGTAGTCCTGTGTCTTAAACTTACCCTCCTTCATAACACCAGAGTAAGAGATGAAGTTTTCACGGAATGCTTCAGCAACCAGTTGGTCTTGGGTTATGTTGTTAATTGTGTCTACCAACTCCTGGCTTACACTGTTCTTGAAGTTAGCAGGTAAGGCATTAATGATCTGCTGCTTAGTTAGCTCACTCATACTTATCTCTCTACAAAGTTATGTCTATTAACGAAGATTCTTTTCTTGGGGTGAGATACCCCTTGAAGAAACCATACCATACAGTTACACTTTAGTCATGATATAGAAAAAGTTCATGATACTAAATAGTATGTAATGTTCCGATGACCTTATTCCCCAAGGAGTACCCCCTTGAGAATCTATATGAGAGTCCAAGACTCTGAAGATAAATACTCAGAGATAGACCACACCAAAGCTGGCTTTATGGCTGGTGATATAATCCTTACCCATGACGAAGATACATTCCATGAGTTATCTGGAATGATGCTATTAGAGAACCGTCCTGGTGTTAAAGTCTTAGAACCACAAGAAACTTACTCTTTAGAAAAGTCTATCCCATCTCTTGTGTTCTTCACAAAATTACCTCATAGTGTCCCCATCAAACGAAGCAAAGATAGCGTTCGGATGACGGTGATGATGTGATTAGTCATACCGCCTAGTAGACAGTGGCGGTACTCGTAAAGAGTTAATAACTTCTACAGTCAGGGTTCCCCGGCTCCTTTCCTACTCCGTAGGTCTAACGGTACATAAGTACCTAGGGGGATGAACTGACCCGTGATAGAAAACGGTAAGGGGTAGGGTCGAGAGGCTCTACCCCATTTCTTTTTCTGGAGGCATGCAATTATGAGCATCTACTGTTTTGATATTGATATTACCGGAGTACTGCGTAAGCAAGAACCTTATTATCTTGGAGAACCAGAAGTAGTAAGTAAGTTCATTACCCCGTGGCAAACAGTATTCTTACCTGACTGTGATGAATCCCATGAGATTATTGGTTCTCTTTTCTTATCCAACCTTCAGCTTAATGCCGAAATACTTACTGAACCAAAGGTGTATGACCTCACTCAGTATAGTGATTTCACCAAGTTATTCCCTGGTGTACGCTTCTATAAGATAGATGGTTGGGAATTGATAGCTGACCATAACGTCTTTAATAAAACACTTTCCATTTACTTCAGACCTATCCCTAAAGGAAGGAGAATCAATCATGAAATTCATAATGACCGTCCCCAGTTTTGTTAAAGGGGAGTCCATGTACACAACTGACTTCACTTTAGAAGAAGTCATGAACAGCAGTCCCCAGCGTGTAATCCTGGTTCCTACCTTAGAAGACTACCATGAAGTAAGGGGTCAACTATTCTTAGCAGGTAATGACCGTAAGGTTGTATGTATTATTCCACCTTCCGTCTACTCCTTTAGCGATGCATATGACGCTCTCCCTTTCATGATGGTATCTGATGATTACCAGTGGAATAGTCGCCATGAGAATGACGAATATCGTTACTATTACGTAAGGAAGTAAGCCATGCACTTCTACGGTTTAAGCAGTCGTAGTACCTGTCCCCTTAATCTGGGGGTAGGTAAATCTCCATGGTTGGGAATAAGTAAACCCATGACCATGTACTATGAGCAATGTGAAGAAGCAGATGAGTTCATAGGAACCTGTCTAATGTTAGGTGCACCTATTTCCTTTATTAAGATAGATACTTCCATCGAAGTTCCAGAGGGTGTCGCTGTATACATCTTCTCCTCCAGTGAACCTATGGTAGCTACTACTCTTACAGGTAGACTCATTACCCTCTATCCTTCCTCATATTTATCTAGCGATGAGAGCTACTAATGGTTATCAGTAAAATTTATTCAGAGCTACCTTGGGATGAATACACCCACTATAAAGAATTAACTAACTTAAATGCTGATGTACTTATCCTGGTTCCAGACGAACAGTCCCTGCATGAGCTGCAAGGATTGCTTTTCTTATACAATAAGAAGGCAGAAGTACATCTACTTGAACCAGGAACACCTATGTCCTGGCAGGGTAGCTTCAGTCCGTGGCATCTCAATACAGACAAGTACATCCTATCCTTCGAGGATAACACCCCAATCTATAAGGAAAGACAATGAAACTAAACACATCACCCTATCCGGTACAGTTAGAAGTAGTATTCGACTGGGGTATCTTCTCTAAGAAGTACAAGAAAGCTAAAGGCATTGAACCAGAGGAACAAAGTAAAGGTGTTACTACATTACTTCCCAATGGTTCGGTACTTATCTATGTACAGGACAGTAACCCTACCACCTTGGTTCATGAACTTAATCACTTCTGCATATACACCTTTGGGTTCATTGGACTACCAATTAATGACGAATCCTCCGAGGCATACTGCTATTACATGGATAGTCTTCTTAATCAGGTACTAAAGAATGAATGTTAAACTCTTAGGTATGCGTGGTACAGACTTACTGCACTATTCATCTGAACCAGAGAAAGCAATCATCCACCTTATGACTTACGGAACCTCAACCTTAATAATGGAACCAGGAGAGTTAGCAGACTTTGCACAAGGGCATAAGCTCCTTACTAACAGCAATGCAGAGATAGTTATCCTGCAAAATGGTGAGTCAGCCTTCATACTATTAGGTGATTATGCTCATGTGTTTATCAAAGATACTGCCGTAAGGTATAGTAGTGGTAGCCCTAATCATCCTGACTATTACTCTGGCATAGCACGTATTATCACACGAACCTCACCTCCTATTTAACTGCTTATAAGTGGGATAGTTATAATATTTTTGCATGTCAAAATTGTGATAGCTATGTTCAGCTGTAGCCGCATAGGGAAAGTACTTCTCATATTTTTTCTTAAGGATTTCATCATAGCTATGTGTAGCTATAGTGGTGTGGCAGGGGCTACACCCTTACACTCAACTAGCCCCCCCCCGGTATGTTGACCCTGTAGCCACTACCCTACCCCACCTTACACGTTACACATGCTCCGCATGTTATGGACATGTCGTCCTATCATCAACTATTGGAGCTATCATCATGACTACTACCGCTACTGTACGTATGACCGCAGGAACTTTACTGGGTACTGTTAACTCTGCTGCTACTACTGTTGCAGATACATTCAGCGCAGCTACAAAAGCAGTAGGTATGCTTAATTCATATGTATCTACTATGGCAGAGAAACAAGCCATCCGTACTAAATTAGAAATGCATACATTCGTAAACAAATTAGCTGAAGAAACAGCTATGAACGAGACTATGCGTAAGAAGAGTATCGAAGAATTCTGCAAAGATTCAGAAAACGCTCGTATCTATAACGCAGAATATTCAAAAGTAATTGACATCCTGACTAAAGACTAAATCAAAATAGGAGGCTCTTCGGAGTCTCCTTTTATAAACATTAGATAGATAGTCAAAAGTAGATAAATATCTACTTTACCTCTACTTCTAAAAGCCAAGACGCTCCGCGTCTAAAGGATAAGAATGAATCCACTTCTTATCGAAATCCTAAGTCTTTTCTTGGGTTTAGTCACCGACGGACAAACCCATAAATCAAACAATCAGTCGCGAAGCGACAACCATACGAAGTATGGTTATTTATCTGGAGAGTACAAAATGTCTATTCAAAAATTCACTTTCGGTCAATCTAACGCTGCTGCTACCACTGAAACTAAAACTGCTAAGCCTAAAGCTCAGTTCTGGTTGAACATTGGTTATGTTGCTAATGAAGGTTCTGACGATGAGAAATTCATCTCTCTGCCTACTGGTATTCCATTGGATACTCAGGAACCACTGCCTACTAATAGCAGCAATGCTGACTTCCGTGCTATGCGTTATGCACAGAACGATTTGCTGGAACAGTTAATCGAATATGCTCAGAACCTGGAACCAGGTGAAGAAGGTATCATTAACCTGCAAGTTCAACTTCGTCGTGTGAAAGCAGAGGCTGCTGACATCCCAGCAGACGAGAATAAATATGCTCGTAAACTGACTTTCTAATCAACAACTGGACTCCCTTCGGGGAGTCTTTTATTTTTAACTAGACGATAAGCTATTCCTACTTTTTGAGTATCTTTAGACGAAGGGTACTGAAACAGTAACTAGATAGATATAGATTTATATTAGAAGAGGATATGTACTATGTCTGTATACGAATTAGGCTATTTAATCTCTGCTGCTACATGGTTGTTCATCTTCTTTGTAGCTTACAAAGTAAGATTCATTGTATGGAATGTTGCTAAGTGGCTAACCACTAAAGCTATCATTCTTATCAAACTACCTGGTGTTTACATTAAGTGTCTGTTTGCTTCCATAGTAGCTAAAGAAGTTCGTAAGCAACTCTGGGCTAAAGAAGCAGAAGAGTTTGCAAAGAGGAACCAGTGATATTCACTAACATTGAGGATGCCATTGAAGAATGTATCTTCCGTAGATATCACACTGGAGTACAGAAACGACACTATGGTATTGTGCAGCTCAATGGCTATCAAATGGCTGTAAGAATTGTACGTAACAACAAACCTTTTAACTTTATGTGGAGTACTAAACATGCGTAAGTCATTAATCATGGGAAACAAAGCTGACGTGCAAAAGATGAAAGAGCGTCTGGCTGCTAAGCAACAGACATCTGAACCAGTACGTAAGATTGTTACCTTCAATCATTCATGTATCAAATAGTAAGGAGTCCTCCAATAGGAGGCTCCTATTTTTTATTTTTGAATAGTTAGATATGTATTTAAATAGGAGAAAGAATCTTGAATGAAATAGTATGTATACTCCCTCACTTAGCTAAAGTAGCTGACAGGAATATACGGGTACATTTACCCTTCCCATTAAGTAATCCATTCACTCGTAATGAAAGAACCACAGTAGAGGATATAGAGGTAGCTTACGAGGCTTACCTTCGTAATCGTCTTATTAGTGGTGACAAATTAATTACAGCAGAGATGGAAAGGATTGCATCCTTCGTCACGGATAGTACTAAGAAACCTGTTGGTTTAATTGGTACTGAATCTGATGTTAACGTTATTCGTAAAATATTAATGGAGGCTTTAAGCCAATGATGTACACGAGCGATTATGGTATTTGCCCAGTCTGTAAGAAAGGACGTGGAGTTGCCAATCATAAGCGTTGTAGTCGTATATTACAGAAACAACGGAACCAGGAAGAATGGGATAAGTTGTTAAATAATCAGCACAAAGAAGAAAATCAACAGATGGCTGTTAAGGCATCTACTCAACGTATTCGCCGTATTAACTATATTCAGGGGTATCAGAAATGAAACTAATTGTAGCTGGTGGGCGTGACTTCACTGACACCAATCGCATGATTGCTGAATTACAGAAGCTAGTAGAATCAGGTGAAATAACTGATTCACCTGAACTTGTATGTGGTATGGCTCGTGGAGCAGATATGCTTGCATATAGCCTATGGGCTAACAACAGAATGCCTATTCATAATTTCCCAGCAAACTGGAATAAGCATGGGAAGTCTGCTGGTTATAAACGTAACCAGGAAATGGGTGAATTTGCAGATGCTGCTGTATGCTTCTGGGATGGTAATTCCAAAGGAACCAAGCACATGATTGATATCATGAATAGGCTTAATAAACCTGTATACATTGTGAGGTACTAAGTGATTATTACATTCCCTGTAACTAAATCATTTAACTATATGGGACAAACTATTGAAGTCCCGTTGTGGGTTAAATATGTAGCCTTATTACCTCGTCCTCAGAAGAGTAAGAATGCCTCACTAATTGGATTTAGTAGAAAGCCTAAGCTAACTGAAAACTGTATTTGGAAGTCCAGTGGCAGACAAGAGGAAATTGGTTTTTGTGACTACGTACCTCAACCAAATACAGTATATCTAACCCTGGAGAAAGTAGAGTGAATAACATCGTAGTAGTACATGATAATACATTTACAGACGTCGATAAGATGATGCGTAATATTGATTATGTATCCCAGACAAGTAAAGCATTCAATGAAGAGTTCACTATTTATTGTGTAGCTGAGTCACCACTGGTTCCTGTATTAAAGGAAGCTGGTCTACCATTCTCTACAGAGAATTTCCCGGAGGAACCAGAGTATATGATTACATTCATTTATGACCTACATGATGGCTCTCCTGCCAGTGAATTAGCCATGAACCAATGGCGTAGTAAACGTCCTGTATATGCTTTCCAGGTGCTTAAACCAAAGGATTAATCAAATGAAAGTTAAAGTAATTAATAAAAAACCCTTGCCTGTACTCCAATTTCAAGACCTGTCAAATGGTGATGTATTCCGTTTCCTAAACGAAGACTCTGACACATACTTATGGATGAAAATTGGATACTCTGCTATGCGTATTTGTAAGACGGATGAAATAATACCTGTAGTAAGTTCAGCAAAAGTTGAATTATTTGAATCTCACCTAGTAATTCAAGGTAAATAACATGAAAGAGTTAATCACTAGCGCATTAGGTGATAACACCAATGCTTTGCTGGGTGTATCTGCACGTCCAATTATTATTGTTAATAAACATCACGGTAAATCCGGTGAGTATATTGGACGTGGCTCTCCATTAGGCAATCCATTCGTCATTGGTAAACATGGAACCAGAGAGCAGGTAATTACTAAGTATAAAGTCTGGCTACAAGAACAGATTGATAAAAGTAATCCAGTTGTACTGGATGAACTCAATCGTCTGGGTAATAAAGCCATTGACGAGAAAGGTCTGGCCTTACAGTGCTTCTGTTATCCGAAACCATGTCATGGTGAGGTTATTAAAGAAAAGCTCATTCGGGCTATGTATAACTATTTTGTAGAAAATCCAAAAGGGTAACCAATGAAAGAGATATTCGTATTCGGTAGTAATTTAGCAGGCCGTCACGGTGCTAGTGCAGCGAAAGTTGCATATAAGAAGCACGGTGCTCGTTGGGGTATGGGAGCTGGTCATTACGGTTGCAGCTATGCAATTCCTACTAAAGACCAGAACATTAAAACAATGCCCTTAGAAGCTATTAATATGTTCGTAAAAGTATTTCTGGGATATGCAGCAGCACACCCAGAGTGGGACTTTAAAGTAACACGTATTGGTTGTGGATTAGCTGGTTATAAGGATGAAGAAATTGCTCCTATGTTTGCCAATGCTACCGGCAACGTCATGTTTGACGAAGCCTGGAAGCCTATTCTGGGAGATGACTATATCTACTGGGGAACATTCAAATGACATATGAAGAACTATGGGCTGCTCAGGTTAGAGCCAGAGCACTCACACGGCATGACATCTATTGTGCATTGCAGAACGAATTAAAGGGTCGTACTAAGATAGGTCACATATCAGGTTTCATTAAAATACCTATGCGTAGTCTAGTATGGCCTTATCGGGGAAAAAGTAATGAATTTAGCGGTAATGGTTTATATGTACGTATTAACTACCTGGGCCAAGAGAACAGTATTCGTATTGCCTTTTGGACTAAGCGTTAGGTAATAGCTGCTCCGCAGCTTTTGGTTATTAATAACATTTAGGAGAATATGCGATGTACTCATCTATTGAACATCAGAAGCGACTTGAAATCCTTTTCAATAAAAATCAATTACTGCCTCGCATGAGGAAGGAATTCGAGGACTCCAAAGAAATTGACTTTAAGGCATTCGCTGCCTATTTGGAAATTGATTATAAGCTGCTCATTGATGCAATGGTGCAGATTGCCCTACATAAACGTGCTGACATCCAGACTATGATTGGCTCTCTCATGAGTCACTCAGATGATGCTCAGTACATCGCTGACTGTCTGTATAAGATGGCAGAGAATGACTGCTTCAACTATGACCCTACCATCGACAAGTTCGGTGTTATCTATGAGATTAGTGAAGATGTACAGATGGAACTGGAAGCATTCCAGTATCCATTACCTATCGTAAGTGCTCCTAATCCTGTCAGAACTAACAGAGATACCGGTTACTACCAGACCAAAGGAAGCATTATCCTCAAGAAGAACCATCACGAGATGGATGTCTGCCTTGATCACATCAACCGTATGAACAATCAACGTCTCTGTATTAACTGGGACGTTGCTAACTATGTAAAAGACTCTCGTCCTAATATGGATAAGCCTAAAGAAGGGGAAACCCGTCAGGACTATGAGAAACGTGTGAAAGCCTTTGAGAAGTACAGTCGTACAGTTAAGGAAGTAATGGAATTAGTGACTCAGGAAGGTAATAACTTCTCACTAGCGCATAAGTATGACAAGAGGGGCAGAACCTATGCCTGTGGATACCACATTAACTATGCGGGAACCTCTTACAACAAAGCAGTCATAGAGTTCGCAGATAAAGAGCTTGTGGAGGACTAATGAAAATGTGCAAAGACTGTGGGGAAGTTAAAGACCTCTCCCAGTTTGTACCCAAAGCATCCTGCACAGACGGCTACGAGGTACGCTGCCGTAGTTGCAGGGTACTCAAATACAATAAAGCTGACCCAGTTAAGCTGTTTAAAAAGACGTATCTCTCTCAGGTGAACCACTCTGTAACGAGAGGCCATCCACCACCAGCTTATAGTCTGGAAGAGTTATATGACTGGCTGGATAACCAGCCAAACATTCATGAACTATGGGATGCTTACGTCACCAACAACTATGCTAAGGACTTAAAACCATCAATCGACCGTATAGATGACCTTAAGCCATATACTCTTGATAACATTCAGTTAATGGCATGGAAAGAGAATAGGGACAAAGGAGCCAAGAGCAAGAAAGAAGGTATTATTGGGAAGCATAAACCAGTGATTGCCTACTACTTGGATGGCTCAATCTATAAAGAATTTGTTAGTACCATTGAAGCTGCTAGACATGTGTCAGGCAGAGCATGGGGAATCACCACGGTAGCTGATGGCATACCGGTAAAGGATGGGAGAGGTAAGCTCTACAATCCTAAAACATACAAAGGCTACATCTGGGCCTGGAAATAATCCATTAAGCAGGGCTTACGCCCAAGAAGCGGAGAATTATCATGCAATTACTTACTGCTCGCGAATATTTGAAAGTAGACATCGCCAATAACTATGGTCTGGATAAAAAGACATGGGATGAACGTATTAGCTGGTTCGATGAGAATGAAGCTAACCTGCTCAATCTGGTAGATGAAGCTGAAGAATCTGCACTGTTCTATGCCGGTGTAAACGCATGGAAAGATATGAAAGCTGGTAAGCCTATCGGTTACGCCGTAGCTCTGGATGCTACATCATCTGGCTTACAGTTACTGGCTTGCCTGACTGGTGACCGTTCTGCTGCTGAACTGTGTAACGTAGTTAACTACATGGGCGAGAATGGTAAGCCATTACGTCGTGATGCTTATACAGTTATCTATAACAAGATGCTGGACATCCTTGGTGAAGCATCACGTATTAAACGTAGTGACACTAAGCAGGCAGTTATGACTGCATTTTATGGTTCAGAAGCTAAGCCTAAAGAAGTATTCGGTGAAGGTATCCGTCTCAAGACTTTTGAGAATGTAATGGAAACTGTTGCAAGTGGTCCTTGGGCACTTAACAAGTTCTTACTGCAATGTGGTAACCCGGATGCTAACCGCTACGTATGGGTACTGCCTGACAACTTTCATGCTGTCATTAAGGTCATGGTTCCTGAAGTACAGACCGTTAACTTCTTAGGTAAGCCATTCGACATCACTCGTATGGTTCAGGGTACTGAAGAGAAGACACGTATGCTCTCTGCTAACATCACCCACTCTATTGATGGGATGGTGGTACGTGAGATGCTGCGTCGTTGTAACTTCAACATGAACCAGGTGAACTATATTAAGTCTCTATGTGAAGGAACCAGTGATTATATGGTTGCCCCTGATGATAACTATGAAATGGTTAACACACTGTGGTCTAACTATGAGAAGTCGGGATTCCTGTCTACCCGTATCTTTGATTATCTGGACTCAGAAACGATTGCATTGGTTGATACAGATGTAATCATGGCTATGCTTAATACCATGCCTAAGAAACCATTCCCTGTAATGACTGTACACGACTGCTTCCGTTGTCATCCTAACTATGGCAATGACCTGCGTCGTCAGTACAATCAGATTCTGTCTGACATTGCTAAGAGTGACCTACTGGGCTTCATCCTGTCTCAGGTACTGGGACAAGAGTTCTCTGCTGGTAAGCTGGATGACAGCCTCTGGCAGGACATTCTTGAAACAGATTATGCATTAAGTTAATAAACTGGCCTCATACCTTCGGGTATGGGGCTTTTATTTTTTGCTTGGAGGTAGTCAACATGCCAGACATCTATGATATTATTACTAAAACCGTACTGATAGTTTTATCTGCTATTGTGATATTCACTATAGTTAACGCCCACAAATCCAAGTTTGCTCATTGCTACTATGGAGCATACTCTGCCGGATGTTTTGTATTAGCCGGTTGGATAGCTTACTGGATTTACCAAGTCAACAACTAGCCACCCTTGAGGGTGGCTTTCTTTTTTATCAGCCTTCATAATGATTAGGCATATTTACTCAAGAGGATACGTGCATGCCAACCTTAAAGATTGCGTTTAATAAAACTACCAACGTTGCTACCGTGCTTGATTCAGGTGGTAGTGTTCCAGGTGGTTCTGTGGAAGTAGGTACTTTTGAACATCCAGATGCCACTTACCCTGATAGCTTAGTTATCTATCACGGTGTACGTGACCTGTTGTATAAACGCTCTGCTAAAAACCCTGCTGAAGAAGGCTTCTGGCCTAATAACATCGTGGATATGCAGTCGGTCACTATCGTCATGAAAGCTACTCCACGACTGACTGTTGCTACCAAACTGCCTCGTGTAATCTCCACCATCGAAGGTGAAGATATTAACTGGCATATTGATGTAGCAGGTGGTAAAGCACCATTTACTTACAAATGGCAATATAAAGCTAACACTGCTGGTGCAGTATTCGCTGATATTAATTCTGGTAGTAATGCATCCGCTGCTACTGCAACATTAACCCTTAACAACGTAACAGCTGCTTCTGCTGGTACTTATAAAGTGATTGTTACTGATGCTAATGGAACCACGGTAGAAGATACCTCGTTGCTGGCTGTAGGCTACTACGAAGCAAGCTCACTGGTAGCTACTCCTGCTTCACTGGCTCTGTCTGTTGCTGCCGATGCTGTTGATGGTAAGACTGTAACCATTGTTGCTATGCCTGTTGGTTCATCTGTTGGTACTTTGTCTATTAAGACTGCTCCAGATTCTGCCCGTGCTACATCTACTATTGCTGGTAACGTACTGACAGTTAAACCAGTGGCTGCTGGTGATGCTACTTCTGTAGTAGTTACCAATGGTACTGTCGATGTAACCATCGCTGTTACTGTTGCAGAGTAAGGGTATCCCTTATTTGGGGTTATAAACCCCGAAAGGAAACCCTCAAGATTGGCCTCCCTATTGATGGGAGGTCTTTCTTTGACTTAAACAAACCGGAGCCAGGAAATGTATAAAGAGATTGCATTCTTCTCGTTCATGCTAGGAGGGTTAATTGGTGCAGGAATTGTAGCTATTTCTTATGACTACTTTGGTCCTACTCCAAACTCTGTAACGCAAACCCTCAAGCATGAATGTGAATTGAATATCCCTCGTAACCAAAACTGCATAATGCAGTTCGTACCGGAGAAAAAATGAAACTTACCCAGTCCCAAGCAATATTCCTTCGCATGGTTCAAGGTGGTTCTGCCACCAGCAACCGTAATAACAAAACTGCACAGTCCCTTAAGAAGCTGGGCTTAGTACAGTTCAATGCTGGTCTTGGGTGGTCATTAACCCCTACCGGAGTACTTCAACTCAACAAGTTAAAAGGTAACTAAATGAAAACTTTAATTGCTGTTGCTGTAGTAGCTTTATCAGTTCTGTCGTTTGGTGCTCAAGCATCCAGTCGTGCAACCTTGTTGGAAGCTGCTGCTGATTACAAAGCCAATAATGAACACTTTGTGAACCAGGGTTACTTCATGGGCATGGTTACTATGGGTGTGGAAGCAGGAAAGAATTGTGTACCTGACGATATGAAATTAGGAACCATCTTTGACAAGGTAGCATCCACCATCCTGTATGACCAAAGGGTGAATGCAGTAAAAGCACCATCAGACATGGTTCTGCTAGCGATTGATACAGCGTATCCCTGCGTTAAATCTTAATTAGTAATTCCATTAACTTTAGGAGAGTAAGTAAATGGCGAGCATTGACTCCTTGACTGTATGTAATACACGCCAAGCCCGTAACTTTATTATCCGTGCCTTACAAGCAGGTAACGTACCATTCCTGACTTCATCACCAGGCATGGGTAAATCTGCAATTATTCGTTCTGTTGCAGAAGAATTTGGCATGAAGCTGATTGACCATCGTCTGTCTACTTCTGCCCCGGAAGATCTGTCTGGTCTACCATTCCGTAATGGTGACCGTGCAGAGTTTATTCCCTTTGCTGATTTATTCCCTATCGAGGGAGATGAAGTACCAAAAGGTTACAACGGGTGGATTTTGTTCCTCGACGAATTCAACTCAGCTAAGAAAGAAGTAGTAGCTGCTGCATACAAACTGATTCTCGACCGTATGACTGGTCAGAAGAAACTTCACCCTAATGTGATGATTATCTGTGCCGGTAACAAAGCCACTGACCGTGCTATCGTTAACCCTCTAGGTACTGCAATGCAGTCTCGTGTTGTCCACTTCGAAATGGAGCTTAACTTCGACATCTTTGTTGAAGACGTAATGATTCCGCAGGAATGGGATGAGCGTCTGGTTGCATTCTTACATGCTAACCCTGGCTATCTGCACGACTTCGATCCAGCCCACAAGAACAAGACATTCGCGTGTCCGAGAACATGGGACTTCATTAACAAAGACCTCAAGAACCAACCAGAAGGTGCACTGCCTGATGAAGATTCCCTGTACTACAGTGGTTTTGTTACACCAGGTAAGGCTGTGGAATTTGTTCAGTTCACTCAGGTATATAATCGTATGATTACGATTGAGAAGGTAGTCAAAGACCCATTGGGCTGTGCACTACCGGAAGATAATAACCTGTGCTGGGCTACCGTTAACCATCTGGCTAACAAGACTACTGAAGATAACTTCGCTGATGTACTTCAGTATATTGAACGCTTTAAAACGTTCACTCATAAGATTCTGTACTTCCGTACAGTAGGCAAAGCATTACCAGAAATTCAGGCTACCCCTGAATGGCGTAAGGCTGCTGCCAACATCTCTCGTTACATTCACGGATAATCACAACATGAACTGGAATGACTTGTTCACATACAGCAATGGTGCTCTTTACTGGAAAGTATCTAGAGGCCGTGCACTAGCTGGGGCTGTTGCCGGGAGTGTGGACAATAGTGGATACGTTAGAGTCAAATGCTTCAAAAAGATGTACTTGGTTCACCGTATAATCTATGAAATGGAAATCGGCCCAATCCCTGATGGCTACCAGGTAGACCATATTGACCATAACAGGTTAAATAACTACCCAAGTAACTTCCGTTTAGTCACCAATTTAGATAACTGCCGTAACCAAAAGAAAAGGATAACCAATTCTTCTGGTATTACAGGAGTCTATTGGCACTCCAGAGATGAAATATGGGCTGCTTCCATAAATGATAATGGTAAGCAAATTTATTTAGGAAAATTCCCTAGTAAAGAAGAAGCTGCTAAAGCCAGGAAAGAGGCTGAAAAGCTTATTGGTTACCATAAAAATCATGGAGCACCTTAATGAATAACATACCTACACATACCCTTACTGATGAACAGTTAATGAGGGAGTACGACAGGATCCAAGCTAACGCCTTCCTAGGCAAGTCTGCTGCGTTTTTTGGTTCATTGCTGTGTAGTCTTAAGTTCTCATGGAAACGTGAAGACTGTCACACTGCATGTACCGATGGGATAGAACTCCATTTCAACCCAGACTTCTTTATCTGGATGTGTCCGGATGCAAGAGAAACAGTGCTAATGCACGAACTCTGGCATGTGGCATATCTACACGGCATCCGTTGTGGAAGCCGTGACCCGGAAATCTGGAACCAGGCATGTGACCACTTCATCAACCTTCAGTTAGAGGAAGATGGTTACAAGTTCACTGGTATCGACAAAGGCATTTGCAAAGACCCTCAATATAAAGGTTGGGTCGAAGAAGACATCTACGATGACCTGATGAAGAACCCTCAGAAAAGGCAGAAGCCGTCAGGGGGTATTGGAGCAGGTCTTGCTGGCGACATGAAAGCTCCCTCTTCGGGGCAGTCCCAGGGTGCTGTTGTCAACAACGTAGTACGTGCAATGCAAAGCCAGAAGATGGCTGGTGGAACGATGCCTGGTAAGGGTGCTGGTCGTATGGAAGAGGTTATTACCCAATTCCTTAAACCAGTGGTTCCTTGGCAGGAAGTCCTGCTGAACTTCTTTACCGACATTGATGATACACACTATACGTGGGCCAGACCTAACCGTCGTTTCACTGACATCTATCTACCTTCTCTGGAAGATGATGAAAGACGTTTACGACACTTAGCCTACTTTGAGGATGTATCTGGTTCTATTAGTAGTGCTGACTCTCTGCGTTTTAACTCAGAGGTTGCCTACGTCAAGAGCCAATTCAATCCTAAGAAGATGACCCTTATTACCTTCGACGATATTATCCAAGAAGAAATAGACATCACTGAAGAAGATACTTTTGAAGAGATTAAAATTACCGGTCGTGGTGGTACAAACCTTGAACCAGTACGTGAATGGATTATTAAGAATAAGCCAACCGCTGCAATCATATTCTCCGATATGTATGTTCGTCCTATGGAAGAATTACCATTTGATATCCCTATCATCTGGTGTGTTCTGAATAATCCCAATGCTACCGTACCTTTTGGGGAGGTAGTTCATATCCCTAAAGGAATGAAATGATTATTAATCGAAGTCGTTTATTAGAGTTAGCTCCAATCAAAAACATGGTTGACTCCAAACAAACCAGTAATGGTTTCTCTTGGGGTCTTACAGAATGCGGATACGATATTCGTATTAAGCAGGATGTAACTATGTTCTTGGGACGTCGATTCGTACTGGCGTCAGCCATAGAAGAGTTCGACGTCCCACCAAACCTTATGGGCCGTGTACTTAATAAGAGTACATGGGCCAGAAAAGGGATTGATGCAAGCATGACAACCAATATCGAACCAGGGTGGAAAGGTTTCCTTACCCTTGAGCTTCGTTATTCGGGTGTTTTGCCTGTTACAATAAAAGCTGGTACTGGCATAGCTCAGGTTATCTTCGAAGAGATAGCAGAGCATTGTCGTTATGAAGGTAAGTACCAGTGTCAACCAAACAAACCAGTATCTGCTAGACCTTCAAAATAAAAGGCTATCCAGATTAATCAAGGAAACAACATGTCTGTATTTCAAGTAACTCCTGTTGACAGTACTATGCGTAAAACTATTGTTGCGACTAACGTAGTAGACGTAGATGAAACTCCGGCTGGTGCTGTAATCCATCTGATTGATGGGCGAACTGTAACTGTAAAAGAAAGCTATCGTTCAGTACGTGGATACGTCCGTAAAGCTTTGACTGCTGTCTCTGATGCAGAGTAAGTAGCTGCCTAAATAGCCCAGCATAGTTGGGCTATTTGTGAAGAAACTAACTCAACCCCACATAGGAACCATCATGGAATCATTAGCGACAATCCTCGTTCTGTTATTTTTACTAGCTGTATACCTTATCCCTACCATTATTGCTTTTGCACGAGGCCATGCCTCTAAGTGGGGCATTGGTGTACTCAACATCGTATTAGGCTGGTCTTTAGTCTTCTGGGTAGTAGCACTGATCTGGTCACTGTCTAACAAGGGACAGTCTCAGACTACAATCGTTAACGTTGGTAGTGGAAACCAGTACAACGTGTCTCAAACGAGCCAGTCTGATAAGTAACTAATCTAAGCATCATTGTATAGTGGTGCTTGTGGAAGTTGCTTCCAGCTCATTGCTTATCCATCTCCTAATCCAAGCCCACCTAACCCGTGGGCTTTTTTAATTACAGGTACTCTTATGTCAAACAGACAAAATGGTAAGTCTATCTTATATGGGCTGGACTTAAGTAAACTGGAACAAACTGCAATGCTTACTTTAGGTAAAACTATACATGACCAAGTAGAAGAAAATGGAATTGGTCCTGATGTTTATGCAAAAATGCAGGCTCTTATTCAGAAAGGATGGCCCAGCAGAGTATTTAATGTCCCTTCATACATTCCTCCGGAACCTCATCTGAAATCTAAGGTAGACCGAATCATAGATAAGTTCTGGCTTAGTCCTTGCCATGACGAAATGCATCTTTACCTGGCTCAAATACAAAAGAGTCCTCGTACTAAGGATGTGTTCAAAGGTAAGAGCACTACCCATCATTACCCTTGGTATAGAAGAGGTAGTAAATACTAATGCGTATCCCATTTCTAAGAAAAAGGGAACGAAATCCTGTTCTTTATAATAAAGGCATAGAGGATGAGTACGAACTCAACCGTAAAGCTCGTTCCTACGCAACAAAATTGTTCATGGGGACTAATACCCCTGATAGATTACTGGACTTTGTTTTCGAACAAGTCTTTATCATATACAGCTTAGCTATGTCTGCTGGTTCACAAGAAGTAAGTGATAAGGCAAGAGATGCTCTCTGTATGCTCCGTAAAGAGTATGAAGCCCTCATGTATGAAGACTTGTACTCCTTTAAAAAAGAAACCGCTGTAGCGTGTTCTGTGGCTCTTACTGAAGGTATAGCAGTATTACAGGAACTACCTCGTAGTGAGTTTAAGCTGGTATATGTTCAGGCCAAGAGGATTACAGAAAGCCGTAGTGGTATTACCAACTATCTAAGGTCATTCTAATGATTAAGGCAACTGTCATTGCAGATTCCGTTCATCATGCAACGGGTACTCGTATTACTACCTTTGAATTGGTCTATCCCCGATTCATTCACAGTGAGTTTATGACCCACCGTGTATTCAACCGCAATGCTTCAAGTAGTCGTGCTATCCCTACATCTAAATTCATAGAACAAGTTCATAATGAACCAGTGATGCCAAGTCACTGGGGTAAGAACCAGAAAGGCATGCAAGCAGTTGAAGAACTCACCCCTATGGAGATTGAGGATGCTAAGTTTATCTGGGATAACGCTGCATCTGCTGCTGCTGTATACGCTGAACAACTCCGTCGTGGACAAGTACATAAGCAGATTGTTAACCGTATTCTGGAACCATTCACACATATCCGTGTAGTAGTAACTTCAACTAGCTGGGCTAACTTTTATGGATTGCGTGACCACAAAGATGCTCAACCAGAGATTCGTGAACTGGCTCAAGCAATGCGTAAGGCACACAATGAAAGCACTCCAAGAGCACTCCCACAAGGGGAATGGCATTTACCGTATATTGCTAATATTGATCGTGTCGGGGCTTATAATTACTGCAAACATCGGCGAATTACTCGTGATGAACCAAGTCGTGAAGAAGTGTATGGCTTACTTCTTAAAGTAAGTGCTGCTCGTTGTGCTCGTGCTTCTTACAACAATTTCGAAGGCCGTCCTTCTACTATTGAAGAGGACTTAGGATTGTTTGCTAAGTTAGTTGAGAACCAACCTATTCATGCATCGCCTACTGAACACCAGGCAACTCCTATGCTGTTCGGTGATAAGTTCATTAACAACCAGAACCCATTAACCTGGGAACAGGGTGTTACTTCTATGGACCGTGAAGGCAATCTGTATTCGGGTAACCTACTACATTTCATCCAATTCCGTAAACTAATCCCAGGAGAAACAATTACAGAATGAAACGTTTAGCTATCTAAGCAATGATTATAAGTATCATCCTGGTTCTGGAATTTGTATTTGCACTGCATGGTGCACAAAGCCTGGAAGAGATGTTCTTCGTAGTAGCCCGTTTCTCTGCATGTGTTCTTGGCTTATGGTGTGTGTATTACTATGCACGCGACTATGTAGCCATTAAGGAACATGATGATGCTAAGGAACGCCTACGGCAATTCGTAGAAGAAAATCGTAAGTAAACCTAAGACCTCCTCCGGAAGGTCTTTTTTGGTTTCAATTACTCTTTTAGGAGGGCATATGCCTGCTAAATACCGTATCAAAGACACACCTGTAATGTGTGAGGGTGAGAAAGGTGACATTGTATACGCCTGTATCCAGGATGATTTCAACGCTGCTCTGATGTTAACCCAAATGACAAATACACTGCATGTATCAGTAACACTGGACCCTACCGGTGACTATCCATGCTTCCCTATCCCTGCCCATAACCTGGAGCAAATCCATGATTAATCCTGAAGTTATTCATAGTAAAACTGGTAAGGCTGTTCCACTTAGCGATATTGCAGTTACTGGTGATATTGCTGCTTGCCCAGCTAATATTGCCTCCCTATGTATGTGCATTGCTGCACTGGCAGAGGAACGTAAATTATGGCTGGAGCCAAGCAAAGAGATGGTACTGGCTGGTATGTCTGAACTAAATGCACTTCTGAAAGAAATGTATGACGAGGATGGACAATTAGTTGAACCAACCGATGACCAAATTTCTGATGCTGTAGTATTCGTCCTTCAAGCAATGGCAGGTAAACGTAATGGCTAAAGCTGTATTTTATGCAGAGAAACGTTACTCGCTTCGACTAGATGACTTAACTGTACACCAGGTTAACTTCCTACGAGACATATCCCAAAACAGCCCTATGGGATATGACAATCCCAACGATGAGCCACATGATGAACGTGAATTACGTCAAGCCATCTTTGAGGCATGTAAGCAAATACTTCTATAAGCAGCATTTAAACTGGAGAGTAAATAAATGTTAGTTGCAGATACCAATCAATCAGCCACTTCAGCGACACTGGGTGGCAAAGAAGCAATCGCCTTTGGCATCTCTGATGACCCGGCATTCTTTCACGTATTAAGTACTTCCTTATATAACAACCCTACTCTGGCAGTAGTCCGTGAGACTATCTGTAACAGTTGGGATGCCCATATTGAAGCAGGTAAGACTGATACACCTATCCGTATTACCATTGATACAGACAACTTTATTACCTTCCGTGACTTTGGTAACGGTATCCCGGATGAACTCATTGGTTCCATTTATGGCGTCTATGGTGCATCTACCAAGAAGTCCAACAGTAGTGTTACTGGTGGCTTTGGTCTGGGATGTAAGTCCCCTTTCGCTTATACAGATAGCTTTCAGGTTACTTCATGGAACCAAGGAAAGATGTCGGTATATAACGTAGCTAAGGCTGCAATTGAGAATGATGGTAAACCGAGTATTGTTCCTATCGTTACTGGTATTCCTACTGAGGAATCTGGACTGGAAGTTAAATTCCAGCTAGACAAGCATGATGTAAATACCTTTGTGCATTACATCACATCAATTGTATTTAACGGTGAGATTAAGGCTGAGCTTAGTATTCCCAAACTTGTTCGTGAAGAAACAGGTAATAGTATTCAGCAGGGTGACTACACTCTGCTGAATACCCTAGGCATGTCATTTGAACCTGGTTCATATGATATGACTGGTAGTTGGTATCAAGGCTATATGGGTAACAGTAACATCTTTGTTCGCTACGGTAACGTAATGTACCCAATAGTATCTAGTCCAGCTAGTGAAGAGGCTGTAGGTCTTATTCTTAACTTCATGAATATCATTGGAGCTGATAATTTAGTAGTTCAGGCTGCACCGGATACCTTAGCGATTGCCCCTAGCCGTGAAACACTGTCTAACCAGAAGTTAACTGACGATGGTATTACTGCTCTATGTGTAGATTTAGTAGACCGTATGGAGAAAGAGATTAAGGCTAAGATTCCCGAAGCTATTAAGCAGATTGAAAAGTATGCCTCCGAATCCTCTGCTAGGTACTGGGAATATCCGTCTTTCTTGGGTGTTGTTACGGACAGAATTGTTCAACGCTATATGTCCTCTAGCTTGTGGGCTAAGCAACGTAAACATCATATTAAGCACTGGCGTAATCTATCCAATAAGGCATTATTAGCTCGTCCTGAATATGCAGGTCTTAAGAAACTGTATAGTAAGGCTATGCGTGCTCTTAAGCATACTCGTACAGACGGTACTTCCTTATTCCAGGATTTAGTATACCGTCATCTGCATTTACCTCAGCTTGTTGCTTTAAAAGCCACTGGTGTTAAGTGGTCTGGTTACATAATGAACCAGGGTAACAGTGTTGGCCTGGTAAAAGGTAAACTTACTGACTACTTTAAGATGGGCTATAACAACCATTTGGGTATCGGTATATTCACTACCAAGAATGTTGTAGTTACCCGTCGTTTATCTGACTGTGCAGACTCTTTCTCATACTTCCCTGGATACAACCGAGGTGATCTGGAGCGTACAGCTTTTGTTCACGTCGTCGGTCCTAAGAAAGGGGAAGCGGCAGAAGCTGTAACTAAGTTCACTGCTATGGGTTATCGGGTAATTGACCTTACTCAATACAATGAGTGGGACAAGCCAACTAACTTCCGTAGGGAACAGGCTAAGATAGCTGCTGAGAAGCGTGCTAAGACAATAGCTGCCAATAAAACCAAAGCAGGAGGTAAAACCAATGCATTGGTTTCATTAAATGCTGTACTGGATACTACCCATGTACAGGATAAGAGTGGTGATTGGATATCTAAGCCTTATATTCAGAAGGAGTTTGCTGATCCAAGTCGCCATGAGAAGTATGGTTTCGTCGAAGTGGAACAACCTAAGTACTACGTATTAGCCAATCAGGTTGGTTCTGGTAGCCCCGTAACTGCCAAGATTGGAACCATGTGGAAATGGTGGGAGTTATCCGATGAAATGAAAGCAGAAACTGTTGTCTGTCGTAATCAAATCGAAGTTAACAAGGCCAAACGTCGTGGTGCTATTCACATTGACGATATTCGTCTCAATGAATTGATGTCTGTTATTACCAGCAAGGGATTCAAGAAGTATGTCAGTGAACAGCGTATTGGTGTTCTGGAATACGTAGGACTGGATGACAGGAAATATTGGGAAATTCTCGATATTCTGGGTCTAACCTTCAAACCATTACAGAGTCTGGTTCTTAAACCAGAGTACGAATGGGCATGTGACTTCCTAAGAAACCATCCACGTAACAAAGAGAGACTTGTTGAGATGGGCCTCATTAAGTCAGTAGATGACTTGGAACCATATGTAAGGATGGTTAATCCTCGTATGCACAAGCATTACGAAGTACTTACCAGGTACAAAGAGTTATTCTGTTATATCTGGAGTGCTGGTGACATCTTACAAAACCTAGACTTGGGTAATTTAGTCAAGTATCTCAAGGAAAATCCAGAGGATATTCCTGGGTTTAAGTCCCTCTACCGTAATCGCCTAAATAAACTGAAAGGTAAATAATCTGATGAAAATCGAACTGATTTCTATCATCGCACTGGCAGTTGACAGTCGAAACCTCACACTGTGGAAGCCTGATGGCTCCACGGTTGTATATCCTCAGAGCGACCCACGGGTTGCTCGCATTGTATCTGAAGCACAGACCAAAGGTCTTGGCACTACCCAGGACCAAATAGAAGTAAACATTGCACCAGAAGTAGAACTACGTACTGAATATCTGGAAGCAGAGAAGAACACCAACGGATTCGTCCGTTTCTTCAAGGTAGCTAAAGCTAAACTTAAAGAGTTCTTCGAAGATAGCACAGGTGTTTCACCAGCCCGTATCGTCTCAGATATTAAGCTGGGTAATCCTACTAAGACGCTTGTGTCTAAAGCTATGGATACCTTCCTGGCTGTACAGGCTAATGAACCAGAAGTAACGGTAGCAGACGGATGTTACGACAAACGTGACAATCTGATGTGGGTTACTGGCTGGGACAAGGACCATAACCATCCTGCACTGGTTCGTTTTATTAACGACGTACTGTGGATGGATTCCGGTCTTACTGACATTGTGCTTAGACAAGAATGGCCTATTGCAATTCGTGCAGTATCTGATGATGAAATGGGTGAGTTTGCTAAACAAGCCCAGAACATCAAAGGTGTACATGTTGTATTTACCAATCGTGAAGAAACACCGCTGCCTTACGTGGAAGTAGCTAAAACTACGAACCAGGATAAGCTGGCTGCTGCTTCCGAGAAGTTGGCTGCATTAGGTGCTATCAGTACCGATGATGCTAACTTCCACACTGATGTGAAGGAAGATGAGGTGGTTGTTGCTGTTACCAATAATGGGGTTATCCCTGGGGTTGAGAACCTACAACGTCACCTGCGTCAATCTGCCAAGCTGAAAGACTACAAGGGCTTTACTAAGTTCCTTGAACGTCTGTCTCCGGTTATTAAAGACCGTCTGCACTCAGTGGAAGACCTGATGAAGTTCATGGAATCTGCTGAACTGCCTATCGCTGATGATGGCTCTATCCTGTTCCTGAAACGCCTTAAGTTCCGGGGCACAGAAGATGGTAAACGTGTATTCGTTGACTGTCACTCAGGCAACATCCGTCAGTGGGTAGGCTGTAAGGTACAGGTACGAGAAAACCTGGTAGACCCTGACCGTCGTCGGGACTGCTCTAATGGTCTGCACGTAGCATCTATGAGTTACATCCGTACCTTCGGTGGTGACGTAACTATCCTCGGTAAAGTAGCACCAGAAGATGTATTTGCTGTTCCTGAGTACAACACTAATAAGATGCGTGTAGCTGCGTATCACATTATTGCTGAACTACCGGAAGAGGAACGTTGTAACGTTAACAGTGGTATCTACCTGTCTAAGACAGAAGTAGGTAAGAAGTTACTTAATGATGCCATCGTTGGGAACCATAGTTCACCTACCACACTTGTTATGGTTGGTGGTCACTATGGTACTAACCTCAAATACACTAATCTCTCATCTGGTTCTGTAGAACAATTCCGTACAGTTGCTAACAAAGAAGCACTGAATATGGAAGAGTCACTGAATGAAGCTGTAGCTGCTGAACCAGTGAAGGCTACTGACCTTAAACCTATTGTTAATAAGGCTCCTACTGTGAAAGAACAAATTCAGGAACTAATTAAAGAGTTCCTTAACGCTACTACTCCAGAAGATAAATTAGCTGCTGCTGATTTACTTGTGAAAATGCGAGGTAAGGCTCGTAAGCCATGGGCTGCTTTAGGTGTTGGTTCTGATATGGTATCTAAGATTGCTGATGTACGTAGTACTCTCATTCCTGCACCAAAAGCGGAACCAGTGAAGAAAACTAAGGTTCACCGTTCGGCTACTGCTACCAAGATAGCACCGTCTGGTAAACACGCTGATAATCTGCGTAGCATCCTGAACGATACGACGTACTCTGACTATCAGAAAGGCCATGCCCTGCAAGACTACAAGCGTCATGCTAAGAAGTCATTTACTGCAATGGGTCTGACTGAAGAAGAAGCTAAGTTAGCTACCAAGCTAGTCAAGGCTGCTAAGTAATGGTTAGCATTGATAAGGTGGATATACGGGAAGTAATCACACCCCTAAAGTAAACCGTTACAAGGATTTGTGTGAAGTACAACGGACACTTTGATCAATTCTTTGAAGGCTTGTCTCTAGAAGATGCGATGAAAGAGTTCGGTGAATGGTATAAGAACCAGTCCTAGCCTGTTCAAATGGCCTCACTTATAATAAAGTGAGGCTATCTTTGAAGAGGAAATAAGCTATGTCTAAAGTATTCAGAAGTAATCGCAAAGCAACTGATGAAGACATCATTCGTATGAATGCTGTTGGTCTGTCCCTCGCAACTATCGCTAAGACGTTGGGGGTTCACCCCACTACGGTTACTTTGCGATTGCGTTCTTTAAACATTGAACCAGCCGACACACGTCGGACGTTCATGGAGAATGTACTCCGTCCATTACCAACCCATGTGGCAGATTGGCTATCAGAGCAAGTTGGCCCTGCTTATGAGATTCGTTCATATGTAAGGGACTTGATTCTGGAGGCATATAATAATCGCCACCTTAACCAAGAGAGTGAGCATGACAAGTTCATCCGTTTGTACGCTGGCAAGAACCGAAGCCTGGTTCAAGAAGGTAGTACCGAATCCGACTCGTAAGAACATTAGTACCCAGATGGGTTGTCATCTGGAAGAAGTAGAGGAAATGCTTCAGACCATTTATCCGAACGATAGTTATGATGCAGAATTACTGCAACGTGCTCAGGATGCCATTACTAATCTGGCAAATCATATGAAGCGTAAGGCTGATGCATATCGTATTGACGTTAGCACCAACTTACTGGATGCACTAGCTGACCAGATTGTTACAGCAACCGGCGTCGGTACTTTCCTTGGGATGAATGTCCCTGGAGCATTGGCTGAAGTCAATCGCTCAAACTATTCAAAATTTAACGCTGAAGGTGAACCCATCTTCAACGAAAATATGAAAGTCATGAAAGGCCCCTTTTATACAAAGCCTGATTTAACCCATTACATTTAACCCTCTACGGAGGGTTTTTTACTGGAGATTTAAATGTTTTCCAAACCTACCAAAGCCCCATTGAACCAGGGGCAAGAAGCGGTTGCGAAGGAGTTCTTCGACTTCCTGCTCGACCCTAATGCCTCAGAATTCAATATTAGTGGACCTGGGGGAACTGGTAAGACATTCCTGATGTCGCACCTTATTGATGACACTATGCCAGCATATATGGAAACCTGTTCTCTGATGGGAACCAAGCCTCTGTATAACGAAGTTGTCATGACAGCGACCACGAACAAAGCTGCTGAAGTTCTGGCTCAAGCTACTGGGCGTCCAACGTCTACCTATCATTCCTTCCAGGGGCTGATTGTTAAGAATGACTTTAAGACTGGTGAGGCTAATGTCGTACCGTCTAAATCATTCACTATTAAGAAGAACAAAATTATCTTCGTAGATGAAGCATCCATGATTGACCGTCAGTTACTTAAGTATGCTCGTGAAGGTACTCACCAGTGCAAACTGGTATTCGTAGGTGATGCTTCTCAGCTTCTGCCTGTTAAAGAGAGTAAGTCTCCGGTATATGCAGGTAATATCCCAACACACTATCTGACTGAACAAATGCGTACCGATACTCCGGAACTCAAAGCATTGCACCAGCAATTGCGTGATACGGTGGAAGGTAAGACAGGCTTCCTGCCTATTAAATGTATTCCAGGCATTATTGACTGGGTGCAGGGAGAAGAGATGGAGAAACTGGTTCTCAGTCACTTCACTCAACCCACCAATAGCCGTATTGTTGCTTACACAAATGACCAGGTGATTAATTACAATAACTACATTCGTGAAGCTAACGGCTACGTGGGTGAATATTCCATCGGTGAGCAGCTAGTTTCTAACTCAGCCGTTCGCTTAGGTGTGGAAGACCGTCTGTCTATCGAGCAGGACGTAAAACTTATCGACCAGGATAGCAGTACTCGCATGATTAAAGTTACAGGTGACCTGGAGCTGGAAGTCCGTGATAGTACCCTAGACCTTGGTTATGGTGGTATTGTAAGTGAAGTTCCAGTACCTACCGACCCAGACTACTTCAACCGTTTGGTTAAGTGGTTAGGTAAAGAGAAGAACTGGGAACCTTACTTCCGTCTTAAAGAAACCATCCCAGACCTTCGTGCTACTCATGCATGTACTGTACATAAATCACAAGGCTCTACTTACGACACAATCTTCATTGATGCAGATGACCTCTCAAGCTGTCGCCAACCTGATATGGTTGCCCGTCTGCTTTACGTCGCTGTATCTCGCTGTCTCTTATACACATCTGACGCTGCCGACGACTTAATAGGTGTAG
>ERZ1090867.37-NODE-37-length-73473-cov-15.788363_pt1 | contig 73473 bp, 102 predicted proteins | sample MGYA00478476_ERZ1090867 | MGnify/ENA primary metagenome ERZ1090867 (study PRJEB33644, sample SAMEA5815742) | chicken gut metagenome | biome: Chicken; feature: Gastrointestinal Tract; material: Caecum | place: Ireland | collected 2019-01-01 | study: A study of the... | reverse complement strand
AAACAAATCATATAAAAAAATGTATACAATAATTTGGATAATTTGCCATATATAAATTTTGTCTTGCAGATATCATTATGCTGATCGATAGATAATAATAAATAGAAAGAATAGAAAGACACTAGAAAAATCTAGTGTTTTTTTTATGCGCAAAAGGGAAATAAAGAGTAGTGAATAATAAAAGGGAGAAATGACATTGGGAAAAGAAATTTTAGAGATGATTATTGCGGATAGAAAGATGCGCGACACTTTATCACATTGGACGCATATTCTCGCATCCATTAAAAGAGTAAAAACTCTGCCTGGTACGAACTGGGTATCAATGGAGCAAGTGGCCCGATATTATAATATTGATGTAAAAGAAATTAAAAAAGTATATGGAGCGCATAAAGCAGAAATCGAAGGGGATGGAACGGCATTACTTCCACGAAATTTTTATATGGGGTCTAGTTTAAATGTAATGACAATTAAACAGCCCGGCTCCATAAAATATCAGTTTGATGATGGGATGGAAGTTATTATAAATAATCGTGGAATAAAGGTATTTAGTGTAAAAGCAATGGTGCGTATAGGAATGCTGCTACCTGGATCAGAAATAGCAGCTAGAGTAAGAAAAGAATTACTGCAAATTTTTGTAGAAGAAAATTGTAAGGAGATAGCTTGATGAAAGATTGGATTTATTTAGATAATGCAGCTACAACGAAATTAGATAGCCGGGTTTTAGAAGAGATGTTACCATATATGGAAGATTTGTATGGTAATCCATCATTTCTGCATGGATTAGGTAAGCAAGCCCATAATGCGATTCAGATTGCAAGAAAGCAAATCGCTGATAGTATCAATGCAACTAGCGAAGAAATCTATTTTACATCTGGTGGTACAGAATCAGATAACTGGGCATTGCGAAGCGCTGTAGAAGGATATGCGCAGGATAAGGGAATGCATATTATCACTTCGTCGGTAGAGCATCATGCGGTATTACGGACACTGCGATATTTAGAAGATTTTGGATTTGAAGTTACATACCTTCCGGTGGATGAAACAGGATTAATTTCTATAGAGGATCTGGAAAAGGCGATTCGTCCTGACACTGTTTTGATTTCTATTATGTTTGCTAATAATGAGATTGGCACTATTGAACCAATACAGCAGATTGGAAATATTGCACATAGACATAATATTTTATTTCACACAGATGCAGTACAAGCCTTTGGAAATGTCCTCATTGATGTAAATAAAATGCATATTGATTTTTTGAGTGCCAGTGCTCACAAATTCTATGGGCCTAAGGGCGTAGGCTTCCTGTATGCTAGAAAAGGTATAAACCTATTTCCTATGATATATGGTGGGGATCAAGAATCTAAAATGCGAGCCGGTACAGAGAATGTGCCTGGAATTGTAGGAATTGGAAAAGCTGCGGAACTGGCGTATAGGAACAGATTGGACAATATAATTAAAACAGAAAGACTAAGAGATTACTTAATAGAAGAGGTTTTGAAAGAAATTCCTGATAGTAAATGTAATGGAAGTAGACATAAACGCTTGCCAGGCAATGCTAACTTTTCGTTTGTTGGTGTAGACGGGGAAACGCTTATGCAGCTATTGGATATGCAAGGAATATATGTGTCATCTGGTGCTGCTTGTAATTCGGATTCTATAGAACCGTCACATGTACTGAAAGCAATCGGACTTTCTGATGAAATGGCAAGAAGTTCTATTCGCATTTCGTTAGGAAACGATAGCACAAAGCGAGAAATTGATGCGACTATTAAAGGACTTAAAAGGTGTGTAGAAACGCTAAGAAAATTTTCGGAAATTTATAAATGAATAAATTATATCTGGCGGCTGAAAGTTTGGAGTAAAGGAGAAAAGCAACAGATATTTGATAATTGACAGGTGCGGATGATAGTGAGCCTGTAGCGGTATCTTATGAACAAAGCCCGTAATTCACTCTGCATACAGAAATAAATCACAGGCACGGCTTAAAGTACACCATTGATGTCAGGGATTTGTCGTGGGGAAAAAGCAGAAATGCGCCCAACCCTATAATACGGTTTTACAGTAGCCAAGAATTTTCCGGCTGTATGTATTTTTAATTATATATATGTAGCTTCAATTATCAAGTAAATGTTGCCGAGTAACCGGAGTAGCCAATAAGTGAACGTGCTTATCGAAAGAGAATATGGTTCTGCCAGAATTTTATGGAGAGATTAAATGGAGATTTTATTGAATATTCTAATAATAGGATATTTTATATCTGGTATTAATTGTGCTTATTCTTCGTTTTTTGTAATAGAAAATAAACAGTCATTGCGGTTTATGCGTTTTTCATGTGCGGTAATGTGGATATTCTTTTTGATAATTTATTTTGTGGAAAGAATGAGGTAATTAAAATGGATCTAGGAGCATATGCGCAGATTGATGCGTTAGAAGAAATTGCTAAAGCCAATAATATAGATATCCCACGAATTAGGGGATATCGGTTAATGAAAGATGAGGAACCAGTATCGAAAGAAGATATTAAGCTGATGATAAAAGATAGTGAAGTATCGGTAGTAAAATTGTTGTGTGCGGCAATTCCATTTTGGAGCACAAAACCGGAGTGTTGGGAATTTTCGTCTTATACTGATTATATAAAAGATTTTTTCTTAACGAAAAATAAAGAGGGAAATTATATAGATATTCGTTGGGATCGAATTCATGGATGGAAAAGAAAAGTTCTGAAATTCGAAATTAAGAAACGGAAACGAAAGATCCAGAGACAGTATGATATATGGAATAAATATGTTGGACGGGAAGATGTTCTCTACATTCATTCAAGAATGGGTGGCAATAACTGGAAATCTTTTGAGGGAAAAGTAGAATTAACACATCAACCATGGTTCCTTGATCGAGTGGATGATGCTTTTGATTCGACATATTGTGATTTTTATGCCAGGATTAAAGTATGAAAATAGAGTAGTTGTGTGTATTACTATAAAGGAGAATAAACATGGGATTAGATATTAGAGCATTTAAAAAACTTAAAGAGGTTAAAAATCCTGAATTTGACAAATACGGAGAACTAATGAACTGTGAAAACCAATGGCAACCAGGGACAAGTATGGAGTGGTCTGAATCGATATGGCCAGGGAAAGGGGAACCAATAAAGCCTAAAAATGTGTATGAGTGGAAAGATTGTTATTGTTTTAGAGCTGGTAGTTATATCGGGTATAATTGGTGGAGGGAAAAATTAGATGAGTTTGCTGGCAATGTCGCTTTTCAAGAACTGATTGACTTCGCTGATAATGAAGGGGTTATCGGATCAAAATTATCTCAAAAACTTTATAACGATTTTTATACATATCATGAAAAAGCGATTGAGTTTTCAAAGACATTTAGTGATGGGGATTGGTGGCTTAAACGATATTGTGAGTGGGAAAAGGCTTTTAGCATGGCAAAAGATAATGGAGCCGTGGAATTTTATTGAATAGTATTTTAAATATTGCGAAGATTATGACTCTTAACATCGGTTATGCATCAAACATCGGTTATACACCGATGTTTTTTGTTGCGAAGAAGATTGTGATTTGGTATAATTAATATAGTTTTTCTGGAGGTGGTCAATCCATGACATTGCAGCAACAAATCGATATGGCATTGACGTATTCTGGTATGACAAAATCAGAATTATCAAAAAAATTAGGTTATGCTACACCACAAGCTTTTCAAAAAAGATATACCACAGGGAAGTTTACAAAAGAAGAATTGGAACGGATGGCAGAAGCATTGGGATGTACTTATATTTCTTGTTTTAGATATCCGGATGGGAAAGAGATTTAAGGATTATCAAATAATTTGATAGTCCTTTTTGTTTGGTTTAAAAGAAAACCATATAGAATAAAAATAAACTAAAAAGGATAAAAATGTATTGATAAAATAAACTAAAAGGTTTAAAATGAAACCATAAAGTTCAAAGATCTTTGAGGGTAGAATAAACTAAAAAAGGAGGAATGACAATGATAAAGGAAAATGATTTTGTTGAAGATCGTGCATTGCGAGATCAAAGCGTCAATCACTATGAAGTACTTGAGAAAGTAAAACAAATATTGTTGATTCCCGATCTTCAAGTTATTACAACTAATCAGGTTGCTGAATATTATGAAGTCGAATCTAGTACGGTAAACAAAATATGTCAAAGATACGCAGATGAATTGAAAAGTGACGGAATGCATATTGAGAAAATGGAAAATTTTCTAAAAGGACAAAATGTCACTTTCCAAAAAGAGCGAAATAAAGTAACACTTACATATAATAATGGCATAGAATTGTTAGTAACGAACAGAGGAACCCGAGTTTTCCCACGCAGGGCCATTCTTCGAGTTGGAATGCTTCTTAGAGATTCTACAGTTGCTAAAGAGGTCAGGACACAGCTTCTTAATATAGAAGAGAAAACTTCTGACGAAACGAAAATTCAGGATATCAATGAAGAGCAACGGTTGATGCTTAATGTTGGTATGGCATATGCCAGTGGTAATGTGGATGCGATGATGAAGGCAACCACAGAATACAATGCCTTTCAGAACCGCCATATTACTAAATTGCAGAATGATAATAAAGCATTAGCCGGAGAGATTCTTGAATGGAAAGACAGAGATAAACTCAATGCCGGTGTCAGAAAGTTAGCATATGTGACCGGGCAACATTGGAGCAAGATCTGGAATGAGTTATACAAAAACTTACAATATAAATATGGTATCTGTTTGAAACAGCGTGGCGGTCAGCCATATGTGCAATGGATTAAAGAATCGGAGTGGGACAAAGTAATCCAGACTTTCTCCGCAATGTGTGAAGCTTATGAGCAGTCTCCAACAGAAATGTTTCAACAGACCGTGCCGGTCGGCACTTTGGCGAGTGCAAATAAATAACCAAAAGGACATACATATAAGATAAAACAGGATTTTTATAATATATTACATAAGCGCAAAAAAGGAGCGATAAGCTATGAGAATGGAGAATGTAGATAATAGATTTGAAAATACAGAAAATGCTAACGAGGGCGGCGCAACGCAGCGTACTTGTGATTATAAGGGTGTGACATATTTTGTGATGACAGACATGGAAGGACAGTGTTTTATTGAGGTAAATGGAAAGCGCAAGTACCTGGACTGTCATGGACAGGTTATTCATAAGCAGCGTGGCACGAAATCCATTAAGACTGCCATTGAGAATTTTGAGGACATGAAGAAGATCCAGGACTATTTCATGGAGCATAACCAGTGGAATTTTTATCTTCTTTTCACACTCAATGTAAACACTGGTAGGAGAATTTCTGATCTTCTGCAAATGAGATGGTCTGATGTTTTTTATAAAAACGGAAAAATGAAAGACTATTGGGATATCCAGAAAGTGGACAAGGCTGGCCGGACAGTCCGAGGAGAACAGAAAACGGGCAAGGCAAAAGAATTATATATAAACAGTGCTATTCGAGAAGCGTTTAAAATCTATCTGGATCATGAGAAAAGCATTAACTTTGAATATGATTATGAAGAGCCTGTATTTAAACAGATTCATGGGACTCATCGTGGCTCTGTACTAACACAGTCCGGCTATCGGAAAGCTCTCATAAAAGCAGGAGAGAGCTGCCTTGATTATGAGATACGTTCTCATTCGATGCGCCGCGGCATGGGCAGTATGATGTTGGAACTTCATCCTGGAGACCCGAAAGCAAAAAGTGTGCTGATGGAGTTATATAATCATTCCTCTGAGAAGATGACAAATAAATATATCGGCGAAGCGGCAAAATTGGAAAGAGATTATTTGGAAGATTTTGGCGCAAAATACAAGAAATATGTGATGGATGGACAAGATATTCCATTTTTGGTTAAAAAGCCGGTAAGCGTATATGACACGGCTGAATTGCGTGATTATATGCTCTGCGCTTTTGGAAAAATTCTGGACAACAAGGAAGAAACTGATCCATTAAAGTTAATGAAGTTGTATAATGAATTGTTGGATGGGTTAGAAATTATAGCGAAGTAGAACAGGGGGAATTCGAATGGTAAGACAATGCACATTATCAGCAGATATTAATAATTGTCCGTTTTGTGATAAGGACAGTATGCTTTGCAAAAATGAAAATAAGTGTGCTTTCAAGCAAGAAAAAATAGAAGATAATATTAGTCCTGATGGGTATGTTCGAAAGGAAAGGTGGTACGAGAAGTATTACAAGGATTCCAGACCTAAGAAATCGTAAAAAAAATAAAACTGCCCCATGAGTTGATGTACAATTTATGGGACAGTATATAGGGTATAATATTCTTATTCCGAATCGGTAGAGGATGGATCTGTTTGTGCAGAGTTTTTGTATTTTGCGAGCATGGTTGCATAGGCAGTTAATCTTTTGAGTTGCTGTGTGCGTAAATCTTGATCATCAAATATAAGAATATCATCACAAGTGCAATCAAGGACTTTACAAATAGATTCCAAGATTTCGAACTTGATAGAAGTCGGATTGCCTTTGTAAATATTAGTTATGGTTGGGTAGGTTACATCAATACGTTTAGCAAGTTCGTATCGGCTAATTCCTTTTTCTTCCATGATTCTAGCGATATCTATTTTCATAATGATACCTTCCTTTCATGGATAGTTTAACATATATATTGCTAAAAAGATATAGAAAAAAATTTTATAACTACTTGACAATATATAAAGCCGAGTGTATAATGTAGATACATGAGAAAGGAGAAATATGATAGAAAAGGAGGATGCGTGATGGATATTCGACGATATGACATTATCGTGGTTGATCTGGGAAAAACTGTCGGATCAGAGCAAGGCGGTATACGTCCGGCTGTTGTTGTCCAGAATAATACTGGAAACACTTATAGCAGCACTACGATTGTATTACCGTTGACAAAAGAAATAAAAAAACTATATCAACCGACGCATGCTCTGATTCGTAAAAATTATAAAAATGGATTAAAATACGATTCAATGGTCGAGGGAGAGCAGATAAGAGTGGTTAGTCATCAACGTATTCTGAGAAAATGTGGAAGAATCACAGATGAATCCGAAAAAAAAGAAATTCGTCGGGTCTATAATGCGAGTTTTGGAGAAGATTAAAATAGGGAGGAATCAGGAATGAAATATATCGAAATCTCTACGGAAGAAGCTATTGAAATGTTGAAAAACTCCAAGGGATGTAAAGTTTTAGTAGCGGTTCAGGATTTAGAAAATGATACTCCGGCAATCTTCTACCAGCGTTTCAAGGGAGAATGTGAAAGGTTAATTACCGGCGCTCAAACCATTACTTCTTTAAATGATGATTTTGTTCATCGAATGGATCTATTTTCAGAGCAACAAGTTGATATATTAAACATTAGACCAAAAGGAGTGAGACGAATGATTTTGTTAAGAGAATAATTTCGAAATTTCGAAATAAACAAAGCATTGACAAAAGCGAACATATGTTCTATGATTATTCTTGTCAAAAGAAATAAAAAGAGAAAGCCAGTCACATCATAGGTGTTGGCGCACCTCCGTAACAGGCTTTCTCAAATACCCAAAAGAACATATATTGAAAGAGATTACAGGAAACTGTAAAGACTTACACATATGCTCAAGCATATTTTTACATAATTTTTCTAATGTGTCAAGCAATTCATTCACATTTTGTAAGTCTTTTTTCAATTTTCAATAACAGTTTCCAATTATATTTACAAGTTTTATAAGGATATAGGGCTGTCGCCAAGTGGTTGAAGGCACTGGATTTTGATTCCAGTATCCGCAGGTTCGAATCCTGCCAGCTCTGTTATGCGGATATGTCGGAATAGGCAGACGATGAGGACTTAAAATCCTTTGACCATTGGTTGTGCGGGTTCAAGTCCCGCTATCCGCACTCTTTAGCCAGGGGGTAATTGACTTGGCTAAAGACCTTGGCTTTGCACTAAAGATGGGATAAAGTAGGTGCTTCGTTTAGAGTTGTTAGAGCGATAAGAACAACCGTAAGTTTTCTCGTAGCTTACTTTCAAAAACCTGATGACACATCGGAAAGACGGTGGAGCCCGCAGTCATGGCGGAACTGGCGGAACTGGCAGACGCGCAGGACTTAAAATCCTGTGGTAGTGATACCGTGTGGGTTCGATTCCCACTGGCTGCACTTGCTCTTTCAGCAGAGCAATCAACTCAAAATAAACGTTACATGGTGTAGTTGTGTCAGCTGATGTAAAAGCAGCGAATGCTTTAGATACAACGAGGGTTAGTGGATGAGCTGGAGAGTGACGTTCCGGGAGAGAGTTGAGAGAAGTTTCATGGTCAAAAATGGATAAGACGCCGTACATAATATGGAGACGGAGGTTCGATTCCTCCTGGAACTTTGCGAGTACATTGTCGTGTAAGTGGCAATGAAAACTTGAAGCACGAATCTTACAATTCGTGTGGAGGGAATGCTAAGTGTTTGGACAAGAGGTCAGCTTATAGGCATTTCAAGTGAGAAGCCAAGAAGCATTATAGAAAATATGATTCGCGATAGTATTTTCCTTCTTGGCAACTTGCGTATATGCATGGTGTAGTGGCAATGCGTAATTTCATTCTAGGGGCAGCGTTTGAATCGCTGTGTATGTATAAAGAATAATGAGGACACTTGGCTCAATGGTTAGAGCATCCGGCTCATAACCGGACGGTTTCGGGTTCGAATCCCGGAGTGTCCATTATAAAGATGAAGAGGAGGAACAAGTAATGGATTGTGTTATTACCAATAAGCAAAAGAGATTATACATTAAACTCGATAAAGGTAAACCAGTTACTTGTTCCTCTGTCAACGCACAAAGATTTGAAGAATCAAAAGCGAGGAATATACTTGATTCTCTTCCTAAACCGTTGCGGAGACTGGGGTTTTCAGTTGAGTTTGTCCCGGAAATTGTGCCCAAAGCAATTCCTAATAACATAACATCAGAAGGCAATGTCTTGGAAAATGAATCAAGATATCAACCATCAGAAGAGATAAATAGATGGATAGATGATTTCGGGAAATGCGGAGATATTATTTCAGAAGCAGAAATTCGAAAAGAAGAATTAAAAGTTCGGCAAAGTGAATTAGATAAAGAATTATCTGATTTATTACATATTATAGAAATTGAAAAATCTAAGGATCTATATAACGGATGGAAGGTTTATAAAAAGATTCGGGAGAATCGTATACATAGAAGAGAAGTAAAGGATGAACTTTTGATTATTCAGAACGTTCTTTCGCAAATTAAAGACCCAGAAGTTTTTAAGAGGGATCGTGTTCAAAAGGCTGTTGATGGATTGAGTAATCGGAAATATACATTTCGAATCGTAGAAACGGAGGGTTAGGAGGGGTAATTTCAAAAAATAATTAAGGATCGTTATATAAGGTGTCATATGGAGTATTACAGTGTGGAGGGCTAGTGAATGGAGAATCAAAAAAAAGAATATGATGCACAGATTTCAGAAGTGATTTCGGATTTATACGCTAATCATGGAAAAAAGCTTCGAACTATGTGCCAGAAGGAAATGGCTAAATTTGGTGGAATATACCAAATGGATTACGATGATTTCTATTCTAAAGCTGGTTATGAAATCACTTTGGCGAGAGACACCTATGATCCAGAGAGAGATAAATCTTTCTCAGAATATGTGGCGGTTGTCATTAGAAATGCGGTTCATAAGGAAATTACTTATCGGAACCGAAAAAAGAGAAGAACAATGATCGAAGTGGAAGAGACAGACGAAAATGGAGAAGTAACCGTGAGAACGGAATATATCCCAACCATTCCGTTGGATGCGCCAATAGAAGAGGATGGAGATTCATTAACTACTTTATGCGATTTGCTTCCTGGGGCAGAGGATGTTGAATCAGAAATTTTTACGTTTCAGGATGAACGTATGGAAGAGTTTATGGCGAAGTTATCGTCTACGCAACGGCAGATATTGGAAATGAAGATGGATGGATATTCAGTGCCGGAAATTCAACAAGAACTTGGATTGTCGGATAAACAATATGAAACGCAATTCAATGATTTGAAGAAATTTGAAAATATACAAACATTATTCAAAAAAAAACAAAATAATAAGGATGTAAAAGTTGAGGAGGAAAAAGAGACTATGGGCGGATTTGATAATCAAAGTAAGGAAAACTGCAAATCAGATAAAATTTCAGTTGCCTCTGTTATTAAACAGATGGATTCTGGAATGATTCGATTTGATTATTCATTGCAACGAGGTTCCGATCAGTGGCCAACCACAACGAAAGGAAATTTAGTTTCAGATATTTTACAGGGAAATCGTCTTAATCCTCTGATTTTCGCAGAGCAGATTATCAATGGGGTATCCATCAACTGGGATATTGATGGGAAACAGAGATGTACAGTAGTACATGAGTTCGTCCGTAATAATTTTAAGGTATCGAAAAACGTGAGAAGAGGGATTATCCACTATCAGACTTATACAAAAGACGAAAACGGATTCCCGGTCGCTCATAATGAAGAGTTTGATATACGTGGAAAGAAGTTCAAAGACCTTCCCATTGAGTTACAAGAAAAATTTTGTGATTATACTTTTAATTACGATCAGTATTTAAATTGCTCTGATGAGGATATTGCTTATCACATCGAACGATACAATGACGGGAAGCCGATGAATGTAACTCAAAAGGGGCTTACAAAATTAGGAGCTGAATTTGCCGGGAAAGTTATTTCGATCTCTCAGATGCATTTCTTTAAAGAGGGAAATGGCTATAAGATTGGAGAATTTAAAAACGGTAAAATCAATCGTGTAATTCTTGAATCTATAATGGCAGCGTATTATCGGAACGATTGGAAAAAGGATCTTGGAGACATGTGTAGGTTCTTGAAAATCAATGCAACAATGGATGATTTCGATAATTTCGAAGAACTGGTTACTCAGCTAGATAATGTTGCGACAGATGATATTCGGGAAATGTTTGATTCCACAGATAGTTTCCTTTACTTTGGATTGTTTGCTCAATTCCAGAAAACTGGATTAGAGACGCAGCGGTTTGTTGATTTCATGAATGCTTTCCGCTTGAAAGAAATTGATACGAAAGAATATGAGGATACATGCGTTAATCCAAAGACTGGGAAGAAGTATGGTACGAAAGATGCCTATATTGTAGCCAATAAAATGGATGCTTTATTACATATGATGAATATGTATTTACATATCGAAGATGAAGATCAGAGCGGCGTTGATGGAGAAAAAAATGATGCTGACCATGATTGTATCGAGGATGTAGAATCGTTTATTGCTCAGAACGTAGAACTAAAAAAGGATGATGTGCATGAGGACATGGAGTGTTATGAAGAGACATTAAATGATTTAACAGATAAAACAGTTAGATATGATTCTGATCTATTAGAGGACGAGAATCGACCGTCGTTACTGGCCATGGTTGCTTATTCGTTCAAGAATGATGTAGATCTTGATTCATGGATGGAGGATTTTGCATCTAGGACAAGTAGTTATCTTAAAAACCAGTGTAAAAATTATGCGTTTATGGTACACGATCTTCTTAATTATCAGAAGCAGCATTCGCAGAAAGTGGGGATGGCATGTTGATTACAAAAGAAGATATCCCGGTATGCTATGGGGATTATAACGATAACAATTTGTTCTGCTGTTTATGGTGCGCTTTTCGAGCGTTATGTGAAAATGCTCGTGAAGTCAAAGAATATATGAAATATTTATTTGGAATGTTTGATTAAAGAGGAGGAAATATGAGTAGGGCTCAAGTATTAGATTATAAGGGGCGTGATATCACTTGTATGAAGTGGTATGATGCGTTAGCTTCTCCTTGTTCCACTTGCAATCGCGAGGATTGCGATGAGCGAGAAGAAGAATTACAAAAAAGTAATATAAAAAAATTTTGATTGAAAAGAAAGGAAAAGAGAAAATGTGCAGATTCAAAAGTTGTTTGATTATGAGGGATGAGGTTGTTCTGGCTCCTATGTATAATGAGAGCCATTCATCGATGCTTGAGGCGTTAAATATCGAAGATACAACAACGGCAGCTTCAAAATTATTTGTTAGAGTTGAATTGCTGCCTCCTAATGGGAATAAGAGTGCCGATGTTTCTGAGTGGACTTACAATGTAGATCAGGATATTTTGCCTGACTGGTATGAAAAAGATAAGGAAAAATATGAACAGATGGTACGTGACAAGGTTCGTACATGGATGGAAAAGAATTTTACCGAGATTTGCGGAAAAATGTGTGTGAAGTTTCAGGAAGATGAAAACGGCGCATATTATATGCTGGCTGACCCGTTATTTAATGCAAGATTTGGAGACACAAATAATTATGCCACGTCCAATGTTAGAGAAGAACTCTTGAATCATGAGTGGACAAAAGAATTGATGAATACATACGGAGATAAGTTGGTTCCCGTGCATTTGGATCTTCTGTCCTTAGATGGTTTTGATGATTATGGAGTATGTGATGGAGATAAAATTGCTATTCCAACATTTGATTTATATCGGAAGAATAGGAAGAAAATTCCGACTTGTGACGACTGGCATTGGCTCGCAACACCCGATTCCACACCATCGGGTTATGGCGCTGACTATGTTCGGGGTGTCCGCTCCCGTGGGGATATTGATTACTGCTGGTGTGATCGCGTCCGCGCCGTGCGCCCGTTTTTCATCCTTCACTCTTAAATCTTTGGATCTTGAGTTTTCCCAACTTAGAAGGTTTGTCAGGCGGAGGCGTAAGCCCCGCCGTGACTTCCCGTATTACGCGACTGAAAGGAGCGTTACATGTTAATTGTCTGAGAAAAAATTTGATGTAATTGTAAAAGCAATAGACCTTATGAAATATAGTTTTCAAGTTACGTCTAATAGGAAAAGATATCCAGTAAAATATATACAGTTGATAAAACGCATTCAAAATATCAGTATGGATATCTATGAGTTTCTTATGGAGGCGAATCGTCTAAAAATTAGTAATTCTAAGCAATTGCGAATGGAATTACAAACTAGGGCAATAACGTCATGTGATAAATTATCTTGCTTCGTCGAAATGTCAATGAATCTGAATTTAATAGGAGCCGACACTGTTGAGTATTGGCAGAAGCAAATAAATGATGTGAAATACATGGCAATTGCTTGGCGTACAAAGGATAACAATCGGTAGGATTATTGTCTTAGGCTGTTTGTTGTGAAAGTTATGGCGCTGACAATGTTCGGGGTGTCAACTCCAATGGAGATATTGATTACAACTGGTGTGATAACGTCAACGCCGTGCGCCCGTTCTGGGATGGCAGACGAAATAAAGTAAGAGAAACACTGAAATTAGAGTCCCATCATCAAAAGAACAAACAACCTTTCCTGGTAAGAAATTACCAGGATAAACACAAAGGAATACCATATTATGATAGACAATAATCAAAGTGATTTTTATAAAATAACTGATTTTGAAAATTTGTATGCTGCTTATAAGAGATCAAAAAGCGGAAAAGGACACGCTATTAGCAAGGTAAAATTTCAGCTATGTGCATTGGATGGCATTTTACAAATTAAAAACCAGCTAGAATCAAAACAATTTCAAGTATCTAAATATCATAGCTTTAAAATTTATGAACCAAAAGAAAGAATTATAGAAGCTGGATCTTTTAAGGATAAAATTGTACAACACAGTATATGTGATAATGTATTACTTCCTCAATTAGCGTCAGAGTTTATTTTGACGAATTATGCAGGACAGGATAATAAAGGCACTCGATTTGGATTGGATTGTTTAAAAGCTCAAATGCTTTTGGCTTATAACAAATACGGATATAATTGCTGGATTATAAAAGCCGATGTAAGAAAATACTTTTACAGTATAGATTTATCTCTTTTAAAAGATATTGCTCGATATTTTATAAAAGATGATGAAGTATATTGGCTATGCGAACAATTTATAAATGGTAAAGATGTGGGATTGCCACTAGGCAATCAGATTAGCTTAGTATTTGCGCTTTTGTATTTGTCGGGTTTGGATCATTTTGTAACAGGAGAATTAGGAGTAAAGTACTATGGCAGATTTTCGGATGATTTTTATATGATTGTTGAAAAGAGAAAATATGCTGAATATTGTTTAGAAGCAATTACGGAATTTACACGTTCACTAAATCTGGAACTTAATGGAAAAACGCAAATTATTCCTTTTAAGAATGGAATTAAATTCTGTGGGTTCCATACTTATGTAACAAGAGATGGAAAGTGTATTCAAAAATTACTCAATGAGAAAAAGCGAAGTGCCAAGAAAAAGTATAAGAAGATGGCGCGACTCGTTAAGCAAGGAAAAATGACTAGAGAATATTTTGATGAAAGCTATAGAAGTTGGAAGGATCATATTTCATACGGGAATTGTGTAAAATTCGGGTACGAAATGGATCGATATATAGAAAAGTTATTTGAGGAGGAAAATACTGGATGATAAACGAAATTTTATTGCGAAGGAAAAATAAAATTATTTTGAAATCAGATCTAAATAAGTCGAGTGACTCTTGCGAACCGATATATTCCTATGTTTCTACAATTGCTAAAAATATAGAAGCATTGGGATACGTGTTTTCAGAAAAAGTCTTTAATGCATTAACGTTCTTTTCAAGAGAAGAGTTAAAAACTTTTTATTTAGAACTGGTTCCAACTTTAAAAAAATTAGTCGGAGCTAATGTCACATATCATCCAATGTACCCCAATTTTCCTGATTCTGTTATGAAAATGGAAGAGACTGAATTATACATAAATGCTTTAGTACATTATTGGAGTTATGGCACATGGATTCCTAATGAAACAGAAGAAGAGAGGTTGCCGTTATTTGAACAAACAAAATTAACGGTCATTGAACTGGGGACAGAAGAAGATCTGTTAGATATTTTTACAAATTTGTGTCAGTCGAAAACTTCTCTTTCTCAGATAGATAAAGAAGATTTGGAATGGATTTTCAAAAATCTCACAGTAAAATTTCCTGACGAGATTTCTTTAAAAGAAAATGTTGCATTAATTGGAAAACTCTATTTAGAGAATTATCCGTTGGCGACAGCAAAGGATATAGAGAAATATTTTAAAACAGCGACGGATGTATTACGTCTCGTAACTGCAATGTCCGAAGGAGATATTAGTTTAGCAACTAATACAAAATATCGCAGCTTTAAACGAAAAGAACGTCGCATTATTATGGATCTGCTTGAAAACTGTACTCCGAAATCCCTTGAGCAGGATATGTATCGGCATAAAAATAAATGGATTCGTGTCGGCGAGAGACTCCATCCATTTGAATATGATAAGAAACGCTATAAAAATGTGATTCATGTTTTCTCTGTTTTACGCAATGATGAAAAGATAGAAACATTTTCTGGGAAAGTAGAAGATGCTTTAAAAAAGCATGATTATATTACAGTATTAACATTATTAAAGAAACATCCAGGGGAATTGGCCCGTAGACTGGATCTGCTTCTTAGAGCATCAGACGATAAAAATAAAATTGTTAATGATTTTAAGGAAGTCGCTAAAGATGTATCTACTCCCGTTTTGCTACAAGTGCGTGAACATTTTATATCTCGTAATGATGATCTCGAACGGCGAGTGTTCTTTCCAAAAGGAGATCTGGCGAGAAGCTATAGCATGGATAACACGCTTCCAGAAATTGACACAAAATATTGCAGAATGATTGTTCAGATATGTGAAAACGCATTAGTTGAAAATTACAGTAAAAGAGATTTCATAGGAAATGTGTATGTTTCTAAGAAATTAAAAAATTATGTTGTTCCTTTCAGCCAAAGAAGTGCTAGTAAGACATTAAAAACGTTGGTGCGTGGATCTAGGATGCCGGTTTCTGAAAATGCTAGATTTGCAAGAGGGTTTGTTTGGTGGACGAATACTCCAAGTAGAAGAGTAGACATTGATTTGTCAGCAACTTTTTTCGATGAAAATTGGAATTATGTTTCTCACATTTCATATACGAATTTATGTGATCAGCAACTTAATGCGGTACATTCTGGGGATATTGTGAATGGTGGATCTGTAGATGGAGATGGAGTGAGCGAATTTGTAGATATAGACATCAATGAAGCAGCTGCGTTAAGTGCTAGATATGTTGTGTTTCAACTTCACAATTATACAGGCATTCCATTTTCTGAAATGCCACATGCCATGTTTGGATGGATGGAAAGAGAAGATAATCAATCTGGGCAAATTTTCGAACCCAAAACTGTGAAGCAGAAAATGGATTTAACAGCACAAGCGATCACAAGTATTCCTGTGATATTTGATTGTTTTAATCGAGAGTTCATTTGGTGTGACATGAATCTGTCAATAGCAGGAACTCAATATAGATATGGAGGCAATAATGTAGAAAGTAATATTAAAGGTGTCATTGCCACCTGTTATGCTATAGTTAACATGAAAAAACCAAATTTGTACGATTTGATAAATTTACATGTACGGGCAAGAGGAGTATTGGTAGATGATAAGTCAGAAGCCGATATTATTTTTGACGAGGATGAAGGTATTACACCATTTGATATCGATGTGATTATGGGACAATATTTATAAGCAATATTTTTTGGTAAAACAGGCTATGTAAATTCTTCCTTCTACTAACAATTTGGGGTTGTTTAGAGTTTGCAATTTCCTGTTTGTAATGTAGATATAAAAAAAGAAGAAGGAGAAAAAAGAGATGTGGTTAATCTTTTTAATGGCGTGTGTTGTTGTAGCCCTTGCAGCTATGGGTGTGATTTTCATTGGTCACAAACTTATTCAGTCGATGGAAGATGATGAGAAATTATCTGATTTTCGTAGAGCAAAAAAGATGATAAAAGAAATGAACAAGGAGGATGAAGAATAATTGAAGAGAATTGCGATTATTGTGCTTGTAGTAATTATTGCTATTGTAGGTGGCATCTTTACAATTAAGTCATTGCACAGAGTTGGACAAGGCGAAGTTGGAGTTATTTATTCCATGAAAGACGGTGTACAAGATGAAACGTTGGCACCTGGATGGCATTTTATCAGCCCATTTAACAAGATGTCTACATATCCTGTTTCACAACAGCAACTGGTACTTTCTAATAATGCAGCAGATTTTAATGAAAAGGAATTAAAGCAGGATACGCATGTCGATGCGCCAGCTGATGGTGGCATGGTTAAGCTAAATATGTCTATTAACTATAATTTCGATCCAGACAGGGTTACATCCTTATATGAAAGATTCAATGGTATGGATGGAGACCAAATCGTTGAATCAAAAATTAAGAATTCTATTTTAGCTTATATTAAAGAAGTTACTCCTAATTTCTCTGTAATGGATATCTACTCCGATAAGCGGGCAGAAGTAGGACAGGCAATTACTGAATATCTGAACACTAAGTTAAATGATGAATATGGGATCGAAGTCTCCTCAGCACTAATTATTGATGTACAGTTAGATGAAACATTACAGGCGAAGGTGCAGCAGAAAGAACAAGCAAAGCAGGATGCAGAAAAAGCTGAGCTTGATAAGCAGACCGCAATTGCTCAAGGAGAAGCTGCAAAGGCAAAAGCAGAAGCAGATGCCCAGGTTACGATTACAAATGCACAAGCAGAAGCAGAAGCGAATCGTCTTAAATCTGAATCTATTACAGATAATCTTATTCGGATGACAGAGGCCGAGGCAAGGCTAGAGCATGGATGGGTTGAAGTTACAGGGGCAGATGCAGTAGTTACAAAATAAATAAAAAACGTATAAGTGAAGCTGTCGTATCAATGAAATGGTTAGTGAATCATAGATTCGGCAGTTTCATTTTTTAAGGAGGAAATTTTATGGGTATATTTGTTTTTGATTTTGATATGTCTATTCTTATTTTTTTAGTAGTAGCGCTTGGTATATGGATTGTACTTTCTGTTATGGAAATTATAGATGATGTCAAAAGTAAGATTGTTTCATGGAGGGACAGAAAGAAGAAAAAGGAAGATAAGAGTAAAGAGGACAAATAAATTTTATATATGGAGGAGGCCTTGAAAGAATAATGGATTTAAGGCACCATTGTAATAATTGTCCACATTGGTATGAGACGAAAAAGCGATGCCCCTCTGGGTTTCAGACCATAACAATGTGTCGAAAATATAATGAGCAGCTCTATTACTTGTATTCGGATGTGAACAATACTCCGTACCCATGTAATAGTTGTACAGAAAATTTTTCATATGTTCCATACAATGAAGGAGAATAAGTATGACACTAGAAGAAGCGATTGAAATATTAACAGATGAATTAAGAACACTCAATAGCATTATTGATTATTATATAGATTTAGAAAACACAGAATCGAAAGCACTTAAATATAAGATACAAAGGAAAGAAGCTATAGAATCAGCAATTACCGCACTTACAGAAATTCAGCAGTACCGGGAGATCGGAACAGTGGAAGAGTGCAAAGAAGCCATAGAGAAGCAGAAACCGAAGAAATGCGTTGAGGATTCTTGCCCCGATCATACACATTATAAGTGTCCTTCATGTGGAAAAATTCAGAAAACAAAATATGGAGATTCAACATTTGGATGCATATTAAATAATTGTTCAAATTGCGGTCAGGCTTTAATGGATGGGAATGAAGATGATTGAAGTAGTAAAGATTGAGGATTTTGTTATAGGTCAGCTTTTTAGGCCATATGCAACTCATTTTATAGAGTATTATGAAGACGATGAATTTTATAAAAAGCAAAGAAAAATAGAAAATGCACTGCGAAAAAATCCAGAGTTAATTATTGAAATGTTTTGTGAAATCCCAGAAGCTAAAACATTGGTAATAAACCGTTTGAAGAAACTCGGAGGTATTAAGTGGTATCGCTATCTTGATATGAGCAACCCGGTAATTCAATGGGTAAATGAGAATTTGGAGGGAATAGAAGATGAGTGAGATTAAATTAAGGCCGTGTCCGATATGCGGAAGAACCGATGTATATAGTGAATTTAAGCATATAGGAAGAAATTGTACGACTGAGATATATGATTTAAGAATTAAATGCAATAACTCCGATTGTGGGTTGGAGAAACACCACAAATTATTATTGGATGACGAATCATTTAATATTGTTCTAAAAGAGATTGAGTTTGCGGTAGATGGGTGGAACGAAAGGGCAAGCGAACACTATGCAGAATCTTAAAATCACACAATGCAAAGGAGAAGGACAAGGCAGCTGCAAAAGATGTGATGATTACGGAGTATGGAATAGGCACTGGATGAGTCTGCTTTACAAAATAGAAGGGTATGAAGGATGCTATTGTTCTGAGTGTGTAAAAGAGATAAAAGAGGAGAGAAAAAATGAGCGTTAGTAAATGTAATTTTTGTAAATCTCGTTATTCATGGGATTGCGATGATGGGCTTCCTTATCCAGAAAACGGGTGCGAATATTTTTCGCTGGATAGCAATACTTTGACAGAATAAGAACAGAGGATGGTTGTATTAAATGAAATATTGAGAGGTAGACAGAATGAGTGATGATTTAATTCTGGATAATACATTATCAGAAGAAAATATTGAAAAAATCAAAGTGTCCAGTGCAGAAATTGTGGTACACGGAACAAAAGAAAGGCCATATTACGAGATAAAGTATTTTGACTTGTCCGACAATGAAATGCACATTGGATATAGTTCATATAAACTGGATACTGTATTTGGATATTTGGAAAAGTATTTTGAAATAGCGAACGAAAAAGAACATTCGGATCAAAGTCGGGATCAGCGTTCCGGTGATTTAATTAGCAGGAAAGCGGTCATAAAAGCTGTCGATAGGCACACAAGAGATGATGGTACTTTGGACGATGATATTTCCATTATTCTTGAAGAGGTTAAGACAGCCTTTGACAAGGAAAAGATAATTGAGGAATTGAAATCATGGGAAAAAGCGTCACATGACGCAGGAATACAAAGCACATATGCTGAATTAGACAATAAAGCAAGCGAATATTACCACGAATCACTGGCATATCACAGAACCATTGAGATTGTCGAGAAAGGTGGGATTGAATGAAAAATTATGATCCTAATATTAGCAATGGTATACACACGGTAAGAGTGACACTTCAAATATGGGATTACAAAGGACATATTCTTCAAAAGATTAAAGGAAACTGTAAAGGAAGATCAATTCTTGATTTTGATTTTGAGTACGAAGACGAGTTCCCAAACAACGACTGTCAAATGGAATATAATGAAGAATACGATGATTTCAAATGTATTTTGACCAACGAGCGTGGCGAAACTACAAAGTTTGAAGGCGATGCAAGAGATATGAATCGTTTAATTGTAGCATTAGAAATTATTGATTTTGAGAAGAATGAAGATTGAATTTAATGATGTTGAAAGCTAAATAAAATTCATATTTTATGTGTTATATGCGCATTGATGGATTGAAGAGAAAATATAAGGAGTGGCGAATGACTGGTAGAGAATTAAGCGACAAGTTGAATTATACTGGGGTGGAAAGAGCAGTAAGAGAATTGGCATTAAAAGAAAAACTAGCTTCTGCGGAAGAAATCGCTGTGATGTCGGAACTTGATGTTTGTGATTTGATTGCCGAACATTACAAAATGGTTTTTGCTGAAAGCGATGATATTGGTCTTGTTAAAAAAGGAAATGAAAAAAATTACTTGATCTATTAGAAATTATATCGAGGTAATTTGAAATGAAGGGGTGTTATGAGTTTAGCTAATATTGAAATTTCAGATGACGGATGGATCCGAGGAGAGTGGGGGTTTAGACCTCAAGATAGTCAGTTATGCATAGTGGTACCGAATATTGGAAGCAGATTTCCTTTGATATGTCAATGGAGATTTGGAACTCACAATCATATTGGAATGGATGCTTTTTGCAATATATCAGAGCGATTCTATCATGAAAGTATGGGTATTATCGAAGAAGAATTTATGCCAAATTATCTTACTATGGGAAACATTGATCGTTGGAAACCACTCGGACTCCCAGATGATGTTAATAAGCGGATTCTGGTGGAGATTGAAAAGTGGTTTGAGGGAGGTAAGTGATGAAATATCCAGAAGAAATGTATATAGATAGCCAGATTTATGCCGGAGATATGAGCGGTTGGGAAAGCAATTTCACGGAAAAAGTTGTGAAAATCAGAAAACCTCACAAATGTTGCGCATGTGAAAAAGAAATTCAGAAAGGCGAGAAAATGCTCATGCAGAGAGCTATTGTTGATGGTATGGGTTGGTGTAGTTGTTATATCTGTTTACCGTGTATAGAACAATGGCTTGAAGAAAGCGGACAGGTTGATATGGAGGATTGATATGAAGAATACGGCAAAAAAGACGGTTGTTTTAGAAGCATATGTGCAGACAAGTGATGATTCTTATACACATATTTTTAAGACAGTAGATATTGAAATACCTGATGAAGGTATTGACTGGCATGTGTGTGGAGAAATGAAAGGGGAAGCATAATGACGTGTAGAATTATTACATGCGTTTATAACGATAATGATGAATGTATTCTTAAAGATCCAAGTGTATGCGAAATTATGGAACTGAAAAGTCGAGACACGGCAGAAGAACCAATTCAATACGGAGATGAAGATGAACCGATACTACGTTGCCCGTCATGTGATGAAGATGTGACTGATTTAATGGATTGCGGGTTTAACTTCTGTCCGTATTGCGGAAAGAGGTGGTATGGAAAATGAGAGAAATATTATTCAAAGCGAAGCGCAAGAATTGGCGTGAGCTACCGAAAGAAGAATGGTGGGTTGAGGGATATCCAGTAAAATATCAGCCTTGTGCAAGTAAAGATGAATGGATATATGGAATTGTTCCTACATATGCAAGTGCATTGTATATTATAGAAATCGACCCGGAAACCCTCTGCCAGTACACCGGAAAGTCAGATGAAGATGGAAAGAAAATCTTTGAGAGAGACATTGTCGGATTCATTGACCTCTACTCCACAGAAAGCGGATATTCAGAAAGTAGTTGTCTAGGAGAAGTGGCTTGGAGCGAAGAAGAATGTTGTTTTCACGTAACAAACAGATTGTCCGCTGAATCCTGGGAGATTCTTGACGAGTGTAAAGTAGTCGGGAATGTGTTTGATAACAAAGAAATATTGGGTGAGTGTTAAAGTGAGAAAGAAAAAGAAACGGAGGATTAAGCGTGGAGAATAAAAAGATTTTAGACCCGTGTTGCGGTTCTCGGATGTTCTGGTTTGACCGACACAATCCGGATGTCCTCTTTGCGGACAACCGAACACTTGAAACAACTTTATGTGACGGCAGGACGCTTGTTATTGAGCCGGATATGATTATTGATTTCCGAGAAATGCCATTTGATGACAATACGTTTAATCTGGTGGTTTTCAATCCTCCACATCTTATTCACGCCGGAGAAAAGTCATGGTTGGCCAAGAAATATGGGGTATTACCGTCGAACTGGAAACCGTACATAAAGGCAGGGTTTGACGAGTGTATGAGAGTTCTGAAATCGGGGCATACGCTGATTATGAAATGGAATGAGGAACAGATCAAGACAGCGGATATGCTGAAAGCAATCGGAAGGCAGCCTTTATTTGGCGACAGGCGGAGCAAGACACGGTGGCTTGTGTTTATGAAGGAGGAATATGATAAATGAAGCATTGGACGCAAAAAAAGTTAATCGAGGACGGTTATGAAATTGAAAATGCGCAGATTACAAACGTATCGCTGAATATGGAGAATCATGGTTGCCTGTGCCTTGACTTAACGCTTGAATGGAGTGGTTGCGGCTGTGTATATGGCGGTTATGTGTTGGGAAAAGGCTATGTAGGTGCAGACGATAATTTTTTTAGTGGTTCTGAAAAGGGTTGCGAAGCAATTATGAGAATTATGGACACGGTTGGAGAATCAGAACTTCTAAATATGAGAGGTAAATACATAAGGGTTGCTCATAAGGGATTGGGAAGTTCGATTAAAATTATTGGAAATATTATAAAAGACAAATGGTTTGATTATGGGACTTTTTATGAAGAGGAAGAATGATTTAGATGAGCAGATTTCAAAAAATTATTGTGTTAGATGAATTTACGAGAAACGATTTGCCGTGTGGACTATATTGGTGTCATTTGGCATCGCCAATAGAAGATAGATGGGTTCTTATAATGCGCAATAATAATGATGTCTGTTTGTATAATCATTATTTAGAAACCAGACCTGGAAAATGTGTTGACTATATGACAGATATCTATAAAAGAGATTTTTTATCTTGCTTAAAGAATAATGCTAACGTGGTGTATTTAAGGGATTTTGTAAATTAGACTTATAAAAATTATATAACTAGGAGAAAAAGTGAAGGCAGTATCATCGGGAATTGAAGAAATTAAATATATTAAGTTAAGACATAAAGGACAAGATTTCAATTTATTTCATGAAAGAAATCTTGGATATGAATTTGAAAATAATTATGATTCCGAATTTTCTCAACTTTCTATTGAGTTCGAAGATTCAATAGAAATTGATATGCTTATCAATATTCTACAAGAATTCAAAAATAATGTGGTTAAATGGGGTGGAATCTGGAAGAATGAGGAAGAAGCTGTGAGAAGTGACTTTTAATTTAAAAAAGGTGGGCAAGTATCATTGGACAGGATAGAAAAGATAGAGGTTACTAGGACAAAATTTATACATAATATTTATTGTGATAAGTGCGGAAAATTCATTGAAAGGATCGAAGAAAATGACGATGGATATTATGTAGAAACAAGCGAATTTGAATTGAGTCTTCTTGTAGAAAATTGGTTTCGCATAAGGGAAAACTTGTGTAAAGAATGTCGTGAAAAATTTATGACGAAACTTAGAGATTTTTTGTGTGAATTAGGGTTTGAGGAAGATAAGAGTTCTTATTAATAGTAGAATTGGAGAAATTATAATATATGAGTTTTTGAAATTTATAGATGAAAGAAAAAGCATTTTCCCTATGCATGTTGAGATTACATACAATAAAACTTGTGATTGGTGTATCTACATATATAAACAAGGATGTGCAAAAGATTATCCTAATTCTCGGAAATTCGGAGAAGATGCAATTATAGTAAATGAACAAGATGTTGATATGGAATTATGTTTTGCAAAAGCGCATGTCGCATTAAAACAATGGTTCATAGAAAACAATGGTGGATATTAAGTAGGAGATAGTATGAATGGAACTTCTGAAATGACGAAACAAGAGATATTGGATTGTTTAGATTCAATGCATCACAAAATTTTAAAGGATAAAATTGCTGAGAAAATATCAGAAGAAGAAATGACTGCTTTTGTTAAAGCAAAAGACATTATAAGAGAGTTGGTTTCTGAAAATTGTGGATCATGTAGTAGAAGGAAATGGTATCAAATTGGCTATAAGGAAGGTTGTAATGCTGCGCATGGCGTACAGATAGATTATAATCGTGGAAGGTAAAAGATAAAGGTATGAATGAAATGATATTAGTTTTAGCGATGACACTAATGACTATAGGCGGTTGCTTGATAGGTGCTGCTCTGGCTAATTTTTCTTGGTGGCTAGAAAAACGCAAAGAAAGAAGTAATAAACAGAAGTAACTATAATAAGGAGAGTTGATATGACGATAAGCGTGCCAGATTGGTGTTTGATTGGAGAATATATTGAATGGAACAATCCTATTGTAACAGGAGAAGAATGGGTCAGGGAAGAAATAATTTCTTATGGGTACGATGGATTTTTTCATCAAAGTCATAATTGCCCTGTTTACTATTCAAAATTCGATGAATATGGAAAAACAGTAAGAGAGTGTTAATGAGGTAAAAAAAGATATGTTTGTTGTGCAGAATAGAGATAATTATTGGGTTCTTAACTGGCTTGATGAATTTATGATAGGTCATCATGGATTCATATGCGGAGGTTGTTTCAAAAATATATTTAATAAAGAAAAAGTAAAAGACTTGGACATTTTCTTTGAAGACCAATCTGATTATGATGATGCTGTGCAGTATTTTGATTCAATGACTCCGGGATATGAAGGAGATGATAAAAGAGAGGAAGAATACAGTTTTTATTACGAGAACAACAATGTAAAAGCATATAAGCATCAAAGAACGGGAATCACAATTGAGTTATGTTGCAAGATTTTTGGAACAGTAGAGGAAATACTGAATCAGTTCGATTTTACAATAACTAAATTTGCTTATTATAAAACTGAAATTGAAGATGAAACGGGTGCAGAAATAGAGATTGACCCGTGGGGTATCGAATCCGTTGAATCACATATTGAGTATAGGGTAATGCACGATGATAAATTCTTTGAACATCTGCACATGAAGAGGCTTGTTACAGATAATAAAATTCCATATCCAATGAGTACGTTTGAGAGGATGCTGCGATATGCTAAATATGGTTACTTCCCTTGCAAAGAAACGAAGATGAAAATTGTTAAGGCAATCCGAGAACTTGATGATAAACAAGTGGAATTATCAGAAAGTCTTTATGATGGGATGGATTAAGAGGGAAAATATGTTTTCAAAAATTGAAAAACAAGTCTTAGATGTGGCCGGAGTTTTAGCAGATAAATGGGAACTAAACGAATGTAAACTTGCATTACTACAGGTTTTTCCGGAAAGCTTTATCAACGAAAGAGATGAATTTATCGCCCATAAGCGTTCAAACACATATGTATGCCTTGGAGATTGCAAGAAACCGATAGATATTGAATGCAAAGTTCTTGAATGGTTTTCTCGTCCGGCTTCAAAGGGTATGCCTTATTCGCAGGAATGGAGAAACCGGAAGTTTAGGAGGCTCATGTTGGACGGCATCAATGATTTCCTGGAAACAGACTTCACTGAAAGCGATATGGAAGAAATCTATCAGTATTTAGGAAATTCGATAAACCACGAAAAGACGGTAAGGTTTATTGAGAGCGGATATAATTTTGAGGTTTTGGAGGAAGAGATATGAGAGAGGCAACCATCTTAGTCAGTGAAAGAAATCTGTTATTTGTTATCGCTGGACAGCTGTTTGACCAGGCACCGAATAGACAGCCGAGAAAAGCAGAAATCATCATGAAAAAAGTTCGTGACGCTTTTCGGGCAGATAAGCGGTGCAACAATGATAACGAATGGTATTCTATAAGATTACCAGAGAAAGAAGTGTATCAGTTCATTAAAGACATGATGTTTTCAATACCAGAGTTCCAAGAACTGAACTTATCCCAGATTGAGTATGAGAATGGTGTGTCTGTTGATGATGAAAACAGGGCAAAATATAGTTTTGTTACTAGATATGACAAATACGACTCGGAATCATGGAAGTCTGATTTTGTTGATCTGGATGCATTTGTTAGGAATGTAGAGTGCGTGTTCTGGGTTATTTATGACAATGAGCAGATTTGCTTTGGTTGCGTAAATCAACCGATAAATACAGATAGTGCACTTGCTTGCGGAGATTCGGAAAAATGCAAATCTTGTTCAGTGAATCCGAATCATACCAACAATTATGAAAGCCGTAGATTCCCGAAAGGGAGATACACATTCGCTTGCAAATACGATTGCCCAAAGAGTAGATATATCTGTTGTGAGGAATGTGACGATAAAGATAATTGTGCGGATAGGTGTAGCTCTAAATCTGATGAATGCGGACTTGCAATGCACAGGAGGAAATCATGAAAGTCTGGATTACAAAATATGCGCTGACCGACGGGATTATTGAGGCTATTGCTTATAAATTAACGTGGCGAACATACATAGTAATCCCAAAATACATAGGAACAAGGGTAGGAATAATTCGATTGATGAACATACTTGATTATTCGGTAACAAAGGAACTCGCAGTCAAGAAAGCCGAAGAAATGCGCCAGAAGAAAATCGCCAGTCTGAAAAAGCAGATTAAGAAGTTGGAGGAAATGAGGTTTGAGTGATAAGTCAAAAGTAATTTACAGACCGCACAGAGGCGGGCTTGATGAATCAATGAAAGAGAGAAAAGTTTTTGGTTCATTTGAAGAATTACAAAAATATGTCTCTGAGCGGTTTCCTGAATGGTTCAAAGTAAGACCATGCGAGATTATTCCAGGCGGGAACCAAGTAGACGATGAACGTATTGGGTGGGAGGACAGTGATTATCTTTGCATAGATTCTTACCAAAATATACAAGACAAGCAAGGATATGAAAAATATTTCGGTGGTCGATATGATTCCCCACAGTGCATTGGGATGTTTGCTACAAAATTGACAGATTAGTCAGATAATTTGAGTTTCGCGGAATGTTTTAAGGAGAAATATTTATGATAAAAGGCAGAAAAGCATATGATCCAATAACAAATGAATGGAGCACTGGGTACTGGATTCCTATATATGGATGGAATGGATACTTGATAAATCATGTACCTGTATGGAGAGTGTATGAGTAATGGAATATTTCAGGAAATGCCCGGAATGCGGGCGTTATATGCCACCACACTTAAAATATGTATTTGGACAAGCGTTTACTATATATTCTTGTTGGTGCGGGTATTCAGAATATACATGTGGATGTAGATATGATAACAAAACAACTCATACAGGAGGTGGAGCGAGTGACAGAACGCTTGACAGACAAGAATCCATGTAAGTTATTGGCAGATGGATGTAGATGGAGAGGAAGTTGCGGCAAAAGACAAGCATGGATAGAAGAGTGTTTAAATAAACTAGAAAAATATGAAGTCGCAGAGGAAGAAGAAAGATATGATTTACTAGGTTGGAATTTGACTAAGAATTATTTGCGTCCAAATGTAGTTCAAGATGGTCATTATAGCCCTGTATTAGTTACAACTGTGTTTGGAAAAGTGGAAGTTGCTTTTTACAATACGGGAAAACATAAGTGGTACATATTGTCATATCATAAAAAAGAAATTGGTGGGACATGGGAATATGACTGGTGTGATGAAAAAGATATAGTTGCGTGGAGAGCATTCCCAAAGCCATATCAAGACCATGATGAAACTGTATGCCAGGAGAAGATGTTACGGAATGAATTTACTAGAGAATTGGATTGAAAAGATATATAGCGAAAAAGACATAACAGATGAATTTATTAAAAGGGTTGGTCATGCACCGTATGAAAGACTTATCCAAGTTGAGTTAGATATCAATTGTTATGGACGCAAAGAACATGTACAACAGCGTTTTTACGAGACGGAATGGAATGCTGCTAAAAAGAATGGGTATTATTTAGCCTAAAAATCAAATTATTGTTTTATAAAGGAGAAAATGATGGAAGATGATTGGGATATGCTAGATGATGTTCTAGATCATTGTGATGAGTGTAGAGGATTGGGAGATGATTATCACATGAATAAAGAAGGAGAATTAGTTTCTGCTTGCGATAATTGTGGTATGAATCCTTGTCGCATTGATGATGACTGGTAATTGGAAGGAGAAGCGGAATTGTTTAAAAAGATTAGGAAAATTTTCACAAAGAAAAAGAAAATATTAGAAAATCAAGAAATAAGAAATTTTAATGAACGCCAGGATAATGGAGTAAATGAAATTGACGAGACACCGATTATCCAGGAAGATAGCGTGGCAAAAAAGTTTATTATTTCTCCTGTTTTTAGTTATTCAACGGATCTTACATTAGAGCAAGCTGCTTTTGGGATCAGCAAGAAGATTGCAGAAAACGGCGGTATGATTCCTGTAGATTGGGTTAAGTTTGGAGAGCTGCCACATACTAGAGAAGAAAATTGGGGTGCTATTGATGCGGAGACTGATTGATTGGTTTAGAAATTTATTTCATAAACATGATTGGGAACTGGTTGATACTTCAAAGGTTTATGATTATAGAAATACTGATATTCCGATTGGAACCAAATGGACATATATATGCAAAAAATGTAAAAGTTGTAAAGTCATTAAAAATTATTAATGGGGAAAAAAGAAAATGAATATATTTTTTACTAGTGATCTTCATTTCAATCATCAATCAGTAATTTCTAAATTTGAACATCGTCCTTTCAAAACAGTAGAGGAAATGAATCAAGAGCTGGTTCGACGATGGAATAATAAAGTCGAAAAGGGGGATCTCGTTTATGTATTGGGAGATATGTTCTGGAAAGGCGATAGTGGTTTTATTCAGAACACATTGAAATCTCTTAATGGGCAAATTATTTTGATTAAAGGTAATCACGACAGATGGTTGCATAATAGTGGCAATAAAAAGCTATTAGCAGGAGTTAAGGATTACGACGAGATCAATGTAAATTTAAAAGATGGAACTCAAAGGCGGTGTGTTTTGTCACACTATTTTATGCCATTCTATAATGGTCATTTTTATAACGCTATTCTCTTGCACGGTCATTCTCATGTGTCATCCGAGGCAGACGAAGAGAGAAAGGTCGCTGCTTATCTAAATTCTAATGGATATCCAAACGAAATTTACAATGTAGGGTGTATGTATTTTGATTATGCACCAGCTACACTCGATGAGATTATCGAGAAATACAAGAAGTGAAAGAAAAATTAAAATGGAAATAAGAAATATAAAATAATACTTTTATGTGGCAGTCATGAATGTCGCATAAATAGAAAATAGAAAGGATTACTGTAAGTAACCGGTTAGTTAGTGTGCACACCTTATATAACATAAGGTAAATGAGTGAAGTTAATGAAAATTTTATATCATCGCCAAAGAAAAAATGGGAACTTGTAAATTTTTGTGAATTCGATAAATTTGCTGTTAAAAGCTATTGCGCGATACATGGTGTAGATGAGAGCTTAAATCTAGGAGATATTACTAAAGTAGATGAAACAAAATTAAACTTGTTCAACATGATTTGTGGAGGTAGTCCTTGTTTTGTCGCTGGTGTAAAGGTATATACGTCCCTTGGTTATAAAAATATAGAAGAAATTCAACCGGGGGATATGGTTTTAACGCATACAGGAACTTTTCAAAAAGTTCTAAAAACCGGAAATAAATATTCGGATGATCTTTATGAAGTGAAAGCACAAGGAATATTACCAACAAAGGTCACTGGTAATCATCCCTATTATGTTAGAACTATGAAACGTGTATGGAACAATACCGGACGTTGTTATGAGAGAACATTTTCAGATCCTGTTTGGAAAAATGTAAATGAGCTAAAAAAAGATGATTTTATTGGGATCAATATTTTAAACACAAATATAAACGAGAAAAATTTATCGAAAATAGATTGTTGGTTACTAGGAAGATATATAGCTGACGGGTATATTTGTAATTCTAAACGTTCTCATAGGAACAATTCATACAATCATAAAGTCACGTTTTGTATCGGTAAAAATAAGCTATCCGATTTTAAAAAAGCAATGGCAAATTCTATGTATCACATCGGTATCACAGAGGAAAGAACAGTATATAAGTGTCGAATTATCAATAAACATTTTATGGATTTATGTTTGCAATGCGGGAAGGGCGCTTTCAATAAAAAAATCCCGTATTGGATTCTAAATCTTCCTCCTAATATGCTTGAAATATTTCTTGATGGTTATATGAGTGGAGATGGTTGTTATATTGATAATAATTGCAAAGCTACAACAATAAGTGAAGAATTAGCTTTGGGGCTGTGTTTATGTGTTCAAAAAATATATAGAGTTGGAGCCAGGATACATAAAACAATTCGAAAAAAGACGACAGTTATTGAGGGACGATTGGTTAATCAGAAAGATACATACGAAGTGCATTTTGCGAAAGAAAAAAGGAAACAAGTTAATTACGCTGTAATTGATAATATTGTATGGATGCCGGTTCATGAAGTTACAAAATTAGATTCACTTGAACAAGTTTTTAATCTTGAAATTGAAAACGATAATTCATATACCGCAAATAACGCAATTGTTCATAACTGTCAGGATTTCAGTGTCGCAGGAAAACAAAAGGGCTCTGTATGGACATGTGGCGATTGCGGAAAGGAATATAATCCTTTAACTGTTCATTGGAGTAAAAGAGATACATGTCCTACGTGTGGTAGTCATAATATTAAAAAAACTAGGTCTTCTCTTCTTGTCGAGTTTCTTAGAGTTATTCGATTCAATAAACCAAATTTTGGTATATATGAAAATGTGAAAAATATTGTTGGAAAACAGTTTAGGAATACTACGTTTAAATTGTTTGAAGATGAGTTGCATGAATACGGGTATAACACGTATTGGAAGGTACTCAATGCAAAAAATTATGGTATTCCACAAAACAGAGAACGAGTATATCTGATTTTTATTCGTAAAGATCTTGATAATAGTCAATTTAAATTCCCAGAACCATTTGACAATGAAATAAGATTGAAGGATTTATTAGAAGAGGAAGTAGATGAGAAATATTATTTGTCAAATGAAAAGGTACAAAAATTTTTAAAGAATTTTAGTCAGTCTGATTTACCTGTAACAACGAGAAATTCTGATATCTCTTCAACTATTCGAGCTTCTTATTACAAGAATGGATCTCGCAATATTTGTGAAAATATAGAAAACGGTAACGGGTATGAAGGTGTAGTTGAATCAAACAATGTAAAACAAATCGGGAACATAGTTGACACAGGAAATTGGAATAACCCTCAGAGAGGACGTATATATAGCGCCAGCGGTTGTAGTCCTGCATTAAATACATGTGGCGGTGGAGGGTTAGAACCTAAAATATTAACAAGGCCAGTGTTAAATAAAGATAACCAAATTGAAATAGATACATATAAATATGATAATATTCGCATTCGTAAATTAACTCCGAAAGAATGCTTTAGATTGATGGGATTTTCTGATCGAGACTTTGAAGCTGCGAAAAATGCGGGAATTAGCAATAGTCAGCTCTATAAGCAAGCAGGAAATTCTATAGTCGTAGATGTTCTGTACTACATATATGTAGAACTATATAAAGCTATGCCATGTTTATTTGATGATCTGAAAGTAAGCAGCTTTTTTTCGGGAATCGGCGCTTTTGAGACGGCTTTAGATCGTTTATATTACGGAATTAATTCTAGAAATTTTACGAACCCACAAGTCATAAAATAGATCGGGCTTGTGGGTGCAATGAGGTATTACAAAATCAGGATTATCTTCCTGCTATATGCAAATATCAACGAACAGAATATGCAAAACAGATTCGTAAAGAGTATGAATCTGGCTGTATTAAAGAGCGTCGATGTAATTTAAGAGAGTATACACTTAGAATCGATGGTTGTAGCAATACGATAACAACAGTTCAAAAAGATAATTATCTTGTTGTCGGATGTGCGATGCGGGGTAGATATAATTCTAAGGGGAAGACAGAACAAAAATAGAAATAAGAAGTGGTGGTTATGCTAACGCGCTGGCCACGGTATCTAAAGATTGTATGATTGTTATGTTTGAATGTTTTAGGCGATGGATGGAATGTTAATGTGATTACATGGTTTTTTGAAGGGTTAAGAGATATAGATTAAAGAGGAAAAAGAATTATGAAGTACATGGGAAGTAAAAATCGAATAGCCAAAGGTATCGTGCCTATTATTCAGCAAAGAATAGATGATAATAACGTAGATTTGTATATAGAGCCTTTTTGTGGCGGTTGCAATATTATTGATAAGGTAATATGCGATAACAAAATTGCATCTGATAATCAAAAGTATTTGATAGCCATGTTTCAGCATTTAGATGAGTTAGATACTTTGCCGGAAATTATAACAAAAGAGGAATATGATATTGTGAGAAATGCTTATCAAAATAATACAGAAGAGTTTCCAGACTGGTATATTGGAGCTATTGGTTTCTTGGCAAGTTATCGAGGAAGATTCTTTGATGGTGGATACGCCAGGTGCACTAAAGATTCTTCTGGAAAATTTCGTAATTACTATGATGAGGCAAAACGTAATTTACTAAAACAGATCTCTGATTTAAGAAATATTCATTTTCGATGCTGTGATTATCATTTCTGGACTGATACAAAAGGCGCAGTTTTCTATCTAGATCCCCCATATGAAGAAGTGAAACAATATAATTCTGCACTTAATTTTGACCATGAAGAGTTTTGGAAATGGGCTGAATATATGAGTAAAGATAATATTGTTTTAGTCAGTGAATATAACGCTCCCGATGGTTGGAAATGTGTTTGGAAGAGAGATTTAAAGAAAACAATGGATCATAAGAAAATAGTAAATTCAGTAGAGAAATTATTTGAATTTTGTGTTTGATATTGGAAAGTTTGATGGATTAAACAGAGAATAAGAATTATGAAGAGGTAAAGATGAATGGATAGTTTGAAATTTGCATGCGTGATACTTACGGCATTATTAGCGTCCATTGTGCTTTGGGCGTTGGTTAATCTAGCGATTATTTTTTTTAGTGGATAATAGAGGGAGAATAAAGGATGGCTATAATTGGAGCAATACTAGGCGATATTGCAGGATCAAGATGGGAATGGGGTAGACCAGACAATTTAGATTGGGAGCATATAGAATTATTTACAGATGAATGCTTTTTTACTGATGATACAGTGCTAACGGTGGCAACAAAATATGCTTTGCTAAATCATATATCTTATGCAGACGCTTATTATCAATTCGGTAATTATTATTCCAACTGTACATATGGCGGTAGCTTTTTAGAATGGCTCAATAACCCTCAAAAATTACCTTATGGCAGTTTTGGTAATGGATCTGCAATGCGGGTATCTCCTGTTGTTGATTTTGCCACAACATATAATGAAGTAATATTGAATGCAATTCAATCAGCAATTTGCACACACAATCATAAAGAAGGTATAAAGGGTGCAGAGATAACAGCTCTATGTGCATGGATGGCTAAGAACGGTGCTTCGAAAAAAGAAATAGAAGAGTTTGCTAGTACGCAGTATCCATCTGACAAATATATGTATCCAGTATCTATGTCATTAAAAGAATTGAGAGAAAAATATCGATGGGATGTGACTTGTCCGGGAAGTGTACCAGTAGCAATTAGATGTTTTTTAGACAGTGAAGATTATGAGAGTTTTTTAAGAAATGTAATTAGCCTTCATTGTGATACAGATACCTTATGTGCTATTGGTGGGGGAATTGCAGAAGAATATTATAAAGGCACAGGATTACCAAAAGATGATCTTTTAAAGAAGTATTTAGATAAAAAATTATATGACATTGTTAAAAAATAAAAGAGGTATAGATAGTGATCAAATATACAAAAATCGAGACAATTTTTAACCGAGATACGGAAGGTACAAAAAAGCTGATCGAAGGAGATTGGCGAAATGAGACGGTAAAGTATTTAAAGGATAATGAATGGCTGTGTAGTGAGAAGGTGGACGGAACTAACATCGGAATTTTCTGGGATGGAATTGGTGTCTCCTATCAAGGGAGAACAGAGAGGGCGCAAATTCCAGTTGATTTATTAAATCGCCTAGTAGAAATGTTTGGCGGAGAGGCAAATGAAGAATTATTTGAACAAAAATTCGGAGAAATGCCCGTAGTTTTATTTGGAGAAGGATATGGTGGGAAGATTCAGAATGGCAGCAATTATCGCCCTGATCCTTCATTTATCCTTTTTGATGTATATCTGCCGAATCAAGATTTATGGCTTAAAAGAGATGCAATTGAAGATATCGCTAAAACATTTGGTATTGATGTTGTTCCAATTATTATCGATGGAACATTGCAAGAAGCAGTTGATTTTGTAAAAAGTAAGCCAAAGTCCACTATTGGATCAGCAAATATGGAAGGGCTGGTTTGTAAGCCAAAAGTAGATATGTTAGATCGTATGGGACGAAGAGTGATTGTAAAAGTTAAGGTAAAAGATTTTCAATAAGAGAAAGACTACATAGAGGTATGTAATATTAAGTCAAAATATAGATAAGGAGATTACTAGTGCTAACGATAGAGCAATTATCAGATTTAAGGAGTGCCCAAAAAGATATAGAAAATAAGAAGTTAATTCTTGATACCGCTATTGATATCCAAGCGTTATTACGACTATTAGTTGAGAAAGACATCATAACAAAAGAAGAAATGAATCAATTTCGACAAGAAGTCAAAGAAAGTCCAAAATATCGAAATTCTATTTTATATATAGAACAAACTCTTACGGAAATTGAGCATTATAAAAGTGACCCACAAGCCTTACTAAGAGAAATGATGCGACAAAAAGCAAATAAATAGCAATGATATAGTGATGAGGGATATTAAGATGAAAGTATGTAAGGTTCATCCATCCGGTTCCCAATGCAGCATGTGTATTGATACATGGGAATCATATAGTGGGGATATTTCGCAAATGCCAGATTGTGAAACGTGTTCTCGAAAGAACAAAGAATATGAAATTATTGAATTTGTAAATGGATTTTGGGGTACTTTTGCTTTACTACAAGATCGAGATAGAAAAGGAATATATAAAGTGTCAATAGATCGTATTTATGATGTACATGAAGCATAGAAAGGAGATTGGTAATGTTGTCGTTTGATGAAATGACAAATTTACAAGAGGCAAAGCTCGATGCAATGTTTAAAAGTTCTCTTATTTCTGTACTAATATATATTGAGGCTCTTTTCAAAATATTAGATGAAAAAAGCATTATAAACAAGGAGGAAATTGAGCAACAATATAAAACACTTCTAGAAGAGAACGAAACATGGAAAGACTTTTTAATAGAGATGAAAACCAGGCTTGAAGTTATTGAACATTATGAAAATGATCCAAAATCGATGTTTGAAGATTTTTTTGAAGATTTAATGAAAACGGAGGAGAAATAATATGACTAATATGTTGAATGGAATGTTTGGAAAAATTGCACCAGGGATGTGCAGACTATCTGTAAATGGTGGAATTGCAGTTAAAACCAGTAATGGATATAAAACCTATAATATGAAAACGGGTAGACTTACAAATTGCGACAGTTTCGTTTTTGACATCGGAGAGGAATTCTTCTTTGTGATCCCAACAAATAAGGCGGAGCCAGGAGATATTCTTCTTGTAGGTGGAAAGCCTAAATGCGTAATTGAAGCAGAAAAGAATAAATTAACTGTGATCAATTATGAGGATTCTACCGTTGAAACCATTCTTCCAGAGCGTCATGTGTTTATGGGGAATACATATTTTTACGGGAAAATTGTTTCTATGTTTGGAAGTGACCTTATCAAGGGAAAGAAAGGCACAAACAAAATTATGCAGTATATGATGCTTTCTGAAATGATGAAAGGAAATTCCGGCAGCAATGGAAATGGTATGAGCTCAATGCTTCCTCTCATGATGATGGGTGGGAATGTAGGAAATATTTTTGACGGAATGTTTGATTTTGACGATGAAGAAACAACAGAAGAAAGCGAGGAAGAGTAATTATGGGCAGTGGATCATGGAGAAGAGATACTTTTACTGCATATTCATGTAGTTTAGGAAGAACAGTCGATACAATGGGAACCGTTTCTGGTAATTATACTGCACAGGAAATGTTTAGGCAACGTGGAATTGCACCAGAACTTGATCCGAAAAATGTGATGCGTGAGTGCTGCGATTCAGAAGAGCATCCGAATACAAAGCCTGTTATTCTTGCTTTGGATGTTACTGGTAGTATGGGTGGTGCTTCTGTAAAGGTTGCAAAAGAACTTAACGTCATTATGACTGAATTGTATGAAAAAGTGCAAGATGTGGAATTTCTCATTATGGGAATTGGGGATCTGGCATATGATCGTGCTCCTATCCAGGCTTCACAGTTTGAATCTGATATTCGCATTGCAGAACAGCTTGATAAAATTTATTTCGAAGGCGGTGGCGGTGGCAATGCGTTTGAATCTTATACAGCTGCTTGGTATTTTGGATTAAATCATTGCAAACTTGATTGTTGGAATCGGGGAAAGAAAGGAATCATTATTACTCTTGGAGACGAACCGTTGAATCCTTATCTTCCTCCTAGAACTCTTTCTAATGTAACAGGAGATGATTTCTTGCAAGGAGATGTAGAGACATCAGAACTGTATATAGATGTTATTCAGAAATATGATGTGTACCATTTAGCGGTAAATGATTCCGAGACAAGTTATTTTAGATATGCGGATCGAATTAAAGATTCGTTTGGGAAATATCTAGACGATAATCATTTAAAGATTGTAAATATGGATAATCTGGCCAGTACGATTGTAAATATTGTCGCAAAGTCGGAAGAAAATATGTCACAAGTAAATGTAAGCACAGATGAAAATGGAGATATTTCGTGGTAGTTAAGGTTGTAATCGGAGCAAATGCGGGAGATGAAGGAAAAGGATTGATGACAGATTATTTCTGCCATCAATCCGCATTACGAGGAGATAAATGTCTTGTCGTATTACATAATGGAGGAGCACAGAGAGGGCATACTGTGAGTACGCCTGATGGGAAAAGGCATGTATTTCATCATTTTGGCTCTGGAACATTTACAGGAGCAGATACTTATTTTTCAGAAGATTTTATTTTAAATCCGATGGTATTTCGGCAAGAATGGGAAGAACTTAAAAAAATAGGGTTCGAACCGAAAGTATATGTGAATTGTGATTGTAAGGTCACTACGCCGTTTGATATGATTTTGAATCAAATTATTGAAGAGGCGAGAGGCGATACTAAACATGGAAGCTGCGGAATGGGGATACATGAAACCATAGTAAGAGATGTATGTAATTATTCTTATGGAATGTGGTGTTATTGTTCTAACATAACACGACGAAATTATTTAAAAAAAATTCAGGGCTATTTAATTAGGAAATTAACAAATAGTGGAATCGAAGAAATTTCAAATGAGTGGGCAAATATTATCTATTCAGATGCATTGATCGAAAATTTTATTTCTGATTTAGAATTCATGAATAAACATGTTTCGTTTCGTTTGAGGGATTCTCATGAAAATTATAATTGTGTGGTATTTGAAAACGGACAAGGTTTGCTTCTTGATCAGAATAATATGGAATACTATCCGCATTTGACTCCGAGTAACACAGGAATAAAAAATCCAATTGATATTATTTCTAGTATGCGTTGTAAGCACGAAGTGGAAGTATGTTATGTAACCAGAACGTATCTTACTAGGCATGGTGCTGGAAGATTGGATGGAGAGTGCGATAAAGCAGAGATTAACCCAGAAATGCAGGATTTAACCAATATTCCGAATCTACACCAAGGAACGCTGCGATATGCGAAACTGGATGAAGAATCCTTAGAGAAACGTATTTTAAAGGATTTTGAAACAGCGAGACAATATGGAGCAAAAATTTCTCTGGCGGTAACACATAAAAATGAATATGATCATGTGTTTAGTAATGAATTCAAAAATAGTTTTGATTGTATTTATTGTTCAGACGGAGAAACAAGAGAATCAGTTAGGAGTATGAGGAATGAGAGTAATTAGTCAAAAAGGTTTGATGGATGATGGAAATCCTATATATGTAGATATTTCTTACGAACTGTGTAATATTGCCACAGCTTATAATGACCCTACAGAAATTGTGGCACTTGGTATGTGTTTTGTATTCAATGCTACTGTTGCAACGTTGGCAAAGTATTCTTCTAAAGAAAAAGCAAATAAAGCGTTGTTAGAACTACGCAGGTTTTATACTTCTAGTCACGATCAAAATAGAGTTTTTCAATTTCCGCAAGATGATGAGTTATGATACCAAAAGAATTGTATAAATTCGCTAAAGAACATAAATGCGAAAATTATGAGCTGATAATTAGCAAGGAAAAAGAAAATACGTTTGTGGGATTAGGCAGTTTCGAATTAAGCGATTTGGAAATTGATGGGCAGAACCGGAAAATTTATTTTACTTGAAAATCTATGAGGTTAAATAAATGAATTGTGATATTCATGTGTGCTGCGAGCATAAAAATTATTTTAATGATAAGTGGATTAATTGTGATCATTTTAGATATAATCCGCTTTTTGAAGAATATAAAGGCGAGAGAGAATATAAAGTAGTTCCACTCGATGATAATATTGATTATAGTTTGTTAGGCGCATTTACTAATGAATCAAATTATGGAAAAAGAACATTTCTTTTAGAATCGCGAGGATTACCAAAAGATATTCACAGAATAACAAAACAATTAGTAAATAGTTGGGATATTAAAGGATATTATTATAGCTATTTTACTTTAAGAGAGTTTCTAGATTATATTGATAAAGATTCAATATATTCATACCCTAAAATAATTTCTAATGAACAAGTAAATGAGTTTGATAAATATCACATATACACTGATTCAGGGCACCGATATGCAAACATAAAAGGACATATGCGGTGTACTTGGATTGTTTCAGAAGATGTTTTAAGGTGTTTGGTTAAAGAGATGAAAAAAAGATGCTCAGAAGTATTTCATATCTGGAATAAAGATGAAAAACAAATCATGAAATATGCTAATAAATTTCGCATCGTGATTTGTTTTGGTACTTGGTTTAATAATTGATAATAAAATATAGATTTTAAATGGAGGTATAGAATGGGTACTACGACAACATCAACGGTTTCAACAACAACAGCTACTTATGATAGTTCCACAGGTAAAATGATTTATTCAGGAGATTCGATGTTTATACCATCTTCTGATTTGTCAAATATAGCGAGTATAACAACTTCGACAAATTTAGAAAATGCAGAAGCAAGGGAAAGAGCACTTTATTATGATTATATGAATGGAAAAGTTAATTCTGCGATCAATTTTCATATCAAGCAAATAACTCTTATTGTTCCCGATATCAAGGAGGTTAATATCATTGCTCCCAATAAAGTAGTAGAAGTGGTTTTTGAAGATGGAACAAAGGAAAAGGCTGTATGTCAAGAACCGGATGTATTTAGCCTTGAAATGGCTATTGGTATCTGCATTTCTAAGAAAATTATGGGCGGTTCGTCTGCCTATAATAATGCAATTCGTAAAGGCGTAAAGATTTATGAGAAGCAGGAAAAGGCGAAAGCGGAAGAAGAAAAGAGAAAAGTTGCTGCTGAAAGAAAACGTAAAAAGAGAATAGAAAAGAAGAAGAGAAAGGCCAAATTGAAGAAAGATGCTGAGAAAAGAGAAAAAATCGAGATTCAGCGTGAAGCATATATTCAGGCTATGGAATATATGGGGCATAGAAAAAACTGTAAGTAAATCTTAGTATAGAGAAGGGATAGGAGTACATGAGATTAACAAATACATGGATTAATGGAGACTGTTTGAAAGAATTGAAGAAGATGGAGCCAGAAACAGTAGATCTAATTATTACTAGTCCTCCGTATCACAATTTGAGAGTATATAGCAATGACCCGTGTGATCTTTCTAACTGTGAAAGCTATGAAGAGTATTACTACTTACTAGGGTTAGTAATTGCAGAGTGCGAACGTGTATTAAAGCCAGGCGGTAAGTTTGTAATGCAATTTGAGGATTACAATTACACGCTGGGACGAGACAATAAGATGGGGCAGGAGAGTCTGACGGGAGATATCAATGATATCTTTTTAAACAATAATTTCTCTCTTTGGACAAAAGCGTTCTGGCGTAAATATTCAGCACAGAGAGCAATGTTAGCCCAAGGAAATCTCTATTATAGAAACATGAAGGCAAGAGATACTATTTTGGCTGCTAATGTCGGATTTGTTTATGTATATAAGAAAGCTGGAGATTGTGAACTGATTAAAGCATCTGATATTACTTTGGCTGAATGGGCAGATTGGGCGGATGGAGTATGGAATATCAGTAATTCAGGGATCGGGCATACAACTCCATTCTCGGAAGAATTAGTCAAGCGATGTATTAAATTGTGGAGCTGTCCAGGCGATGTTGTTTTAGATCCATTTGCAGGGGCTGGGACTGTAAATAAAGTAGCCATTGAAAATCACAGGAACGCTATTGGGGTCGAATTGCAAAAAGAATTTTATGATTTGGCTATTGAAGAAAGATTTTCTAAATGGGATGACTCTATTTTCGAAACAGATGATTCTGTTGAAAAAATGAAGGAGCGCTTTAATGAGCAGTTGCTTCTTGGAAAAGAACAGAGCGCTAATGCTAAAGCAGAAAAAGAAGAGCAGAAGCAGCTGAGAGATAAGAAAAAAGAACTCAGATCAGAAATTAAACTTCTTGAAGCACAATTATATGAACTTGGAATGAAAAAATCAGAAATCAAAAAACTCAAGGATTCTATTACTGTGACAGATACAGTATCTACACAGGAGGCTGTTTGATTGCGTTAGAAGTTCCTGTCGAAAAGATTCCGTATGTAAGAACTATTGAAGGAAGAAGATTTAAGGGCGGAAAATGGGAATTCCCGGATTCTGCCCTTGAAAAATTACAACAATGCGGTTTAGTTGATGCAAATATAAAGACAAAAAAAGAAGAGACTATTCAATATGAGTTATCTCCACATTTATATTCGTATCAAAAAGAAATTGTAAACAAAGCACTAAATCAAGGATCGTATGGTATCTTTTCAGATACAGGGACGGGTAAGACTTTAATGGGGCTAGAGATAGCCAAACATTATGGTAAAACGCTGATTTTGTGTCCGCTGTCTGCTATTGAAACAGCATGGATTTCTGATTGTAAAACTTTTTATCCCGATCTAAAAATTGTAAATTGCTGGAGAGATAGTAAGAGAGAACGGCTAAAAGCCATTCATTCTCAAGCAGATATATATATTATGAACTATGAGAGCTTTCGAATAGTCATCAATGATATACTATCTAGCGATTTTCAGTGTTTGATTGTTGATGAAAGTCAAGTCATGAAAAACATGACCAGTCAAATTACCAATGATATTCTAAAAACAATAGATGTTATTCCTCATAGATTCGTCCTTTCTGGTACGCCTACCCCCAATTCTAACTTAGAAATATTCCCTCAAATGAAATTAGTTGATTCAGAAATATTTGGAAATAATTATTTCGGTTTTCAAGCTAGATATTTTCATCAAGACATGTCCAATCCTCATTATTGGTATCAAACAAATGAAGATAAAGAACGATTTTATGCCCGTTTGCAAAATAAGACCAGTTTTTTGAAAAAGGAAGATTGTATTGATTTGCCACCCAAAGTATACGAGGTAAAACAATATATTATGGGAAAAGAGCAACGGCAATATTACCAAGATATGATTCAAGACATTTACGACCATATTAACCAATGGTCAAAATTCGAATTTACTGCGAAATTGATGAAACTCCGGGAAATAACAAGTGGATTTGTAATTAATAAAGATAAATCCATCAATGATTTTCAAACAAATAAAGATGGTGTGTTAGAAAGTTGTTTCGAAGAAGTAGGTAATAGACTAGTTATTATATGGTGTCAATTTCAGCACGAAATAGAACGATTAGCAGAAAAATATGATGGGGTTGCTCTGACTTCAAAAACAAAAAATAGAGATACGGTTATCAGAGATTTCCAAGATGGAAAAATTCAAAGATTATTTACTCATCCTAAACTATTAGGAAGGAGTTTAACTTTCGTAAATTGTACATATTGTATTTATTATTCTTTGAGTTTTAGTTATGAAGAATTTCATCAAAGTCAAGATAGAATTCATAGAATAGGGCAGAAAAATAAATGCACATATATCATTTTGTTGGGTAAAGACACAATAGACAATAAGATTTATAACTGTTTGAAACGAAAAGGAAATGCTGTGGACGAGCTATTTTTAGAGATGGGAAATAGAAAGTGAGGAATAGAAATGTCGAAATATAGTGGACGATGCGATGTATATGATGTGTTTGTTATGATACGCAAGTACACAGATGAAGAATTGAAAAATAATGTAAAGGTATATGTGGGGGACTCTGAAACACCCTTGGAATTAAACACACAAAAAGATTTGATTCCATATTATCCGCATTTAATTTCTCGTTCAAGTTATGATGGACAAAGTAAAAAATATATTGCTCACATTACAAAAAAATCAAGTGTTGATTATGAAGAGGAGAATTACCTTAACTCCGTATTACAGATGCTTTTGCTAAATTATAACCGTTGTAAAAGAAAAAAAATTGCATTTGATATGGATGCTGCTATAGAGCGATCGTGTCTATTTTATAAAGATGACCCAGGAATCAAAGAATTAGTTAAAAGAGTGCGGGATAATGGTAAAAAGGCAAGTATTGAGGGAATTCACTTACCTTCTTATGACTATTTTAGAAAAAAACTTGTGTGGACAATGATAGAAAATGGATTACGACCAGAGGATTGGGGTTATGGAAGATTTGTATAAGGAGAAAGATTAAATAGTGCAGATAATTAAAAATAATTTAGAAGATACAATAGAAAAGTTATATCTATTTCCGAAAGAATGTGTATGTGATAATTGTGGTTCTGTATTGGAATATGAACTTGAAGATGTCGATATGGGGAGGTATGGATGTAATTATATTGTTTGTCCGGTATGCGGCGAAAAGAATGACCTTGATGAAGATTTTATTAAATTAAATATGGATAGCATAGAATTCCCACAACATTTTCATCATACGTGTATTGAAGAAGGAGTTAAAGATGTATGCAACACAGAACACATCCGAGACGCAATCAAAGAGGGAATTGAATTTTTGCGTGCTAACCCGGATGAGTGGTCGTGGTTCTATGAAACTGGAAATTTACATCTTTCAATATGGGCCTTAGACGATGAGAAAGATTATTCGATAATCGTAACTAATAATTTTTATAGTACATTTATTCCTTATAACGATCTAGATTATAAATCTAGAAATGTAAACTAGAAAGGTAAATTATATGAGAACTTTAATTTTATTGCGTGGCGCACCCGGATGCGGAAAATCTACCTGGATAAAAGAGAATGGTTTGAAACCATATGCTTTATCTGCTGACGATCTGCGATTATTATGTCAGAGTCCTGTTTTGCAAGTGGATGGAACCACGGGAATCAGCCAATCAAATGATAAATATGTCTGGAAAACGTTGTTTCAGCTTCTGGAAATAAGAATGCGTAACGGAGAATTCACTGTTATTGATGCGACAAATTCAAAAACATCTGAAATGAAGAGATATAAGGATTTGTGCGATGCATACAGATATAGAATTTTCTGCGTTGACTTTACGGATATCCCTATTGATGTAACAAAGAAAAGAAACGCTAATCGAGAAATCACTAAGCGAGTGCCAGAAGAAGTCATTGATAAAATGTATTCTAGATTTGCTACTCAAAAAATTCCTTCCGGCATCAAAGTAAATAGACCTGATGAGTTAGATTCGGTTTTTATGAAACCAATTGACTTATCTGGATATACAAGAATTCATCATATTGGAGATATTCATGGATGCTACACAGCTCTAAAAAAGTATTTTGATGAAAATGGTGGTATAAAGGACGATGAATTCTACATTTTTACAGGGGATTATATTGATCGAGGAATTGAAAATGTACAAGTAGTTCAATTTCTTTTATCTATAAAAGATAAACCTAATGTGCTTTTATTAGAAGGAAATCATGAACGCTGGTTACAGATATACGGGCATGGAGGTATAGGAAGATCTCAAGAGTTCGAAAATGTCACGAAACCACAATTAGAAGCAGCAAGAATATCAAAAAAGGATATTCGTCAACTCTATAGAAAACTTGCTCAATGTGCTTATTATAAGTATGGCGATAAGGTTTTCCTTGTGACGCATGGTGGTTTAAGTACATTACCAGAAAATCTATCCTTTGTTGCAACGGAACAAATGATTAAAGGTGTTGGAAATTACAACGATTTTGAGGATATAGCAGAAACCTTTAAGAATACAACGCCAAGCAATGTTTATCAAATTCATGGGCATAGAAACACAAAACATTTACCTATTAGAGTAAACGATAGAGTGCTCAATTTGGAAGGAAAAGTAGAGTTTGGTGGAGAATTAAGGTGTGTTCAAGTTGATAAGAACGGAATTCATACCTATATGGTACAAAATACTGTATTTAAGGTAGAGAACGAGAATCAAGTGCCACATGACAATAATGTAGCACAAGCAATTACTGAATTGCGTTCAAATCCATATATTCAAGAAAAAACTTATGGAAATATTTCATCTTTCAATTTTACCCGTAAAGCATTTTATGACAGAGCATGGGATGAACAGACTGTAAAAGCAAGAGGGTTATATATTGATACATATAAAAACAAAGTAGTAGCTAGGAGCTATGAGAAATTTTTCAGTATTAACGAGCGACCAGAGACAAAGCTGGATAGATTACAATTCGAATTGAAATTTCCCGTGACTGCATATGTAAAGGAAAATGGTTTTCTCGGTATAGTTAGTTATGATGAGTACAATGATGATTTACTGATTGCAACTAAGTCTACACTAGATAGTCAATACGCTCAGTGGCTAAAAGAAATGTTGTATCAAAAAATTTCTCCTGAAAATATTCAGAATATCAAGGGATTCGTAAAAGAAAATAATGTTTCGTTCGTTTTTGAGTGTGTAGATATGGAACATGATCCGCATGTCATTGATTATCCTGAAAGCAAATTAGTCTTACTGGATATTATAAAAAATGATTTGGAATTCTCAAAGTACAAATACGATACGATGATAACCATAGCGCAAATGTTTGGGCTAGAGCATAAAGAAAAGGCTTATGAAATTTCTAATTGGCAAGATTTCTATGATTGGTATTGTAATGTGTTAGAGCCAGATTATGAATATCATGGAAGAGAAATCGAGGGATTTGTAATTGAAGATTCTAAGGGATTTATGACAAAATTAAAACTGTCCTATTATAACTTCTGGAAATTCATGAGAAGTGTTGCACAAGAAGCAATTAAATATGGATATATCAAGAAGACTTCTGCTTTAACAACTCCTTTAGCGAATGAGTTTTATGCATGGGTTAGAACATTACAGGAATTAGAGAACAGAGATGAGTTACCGAGAGATATCTGTACTCTTCGTAAAATGTTCTATGAAAGTAAAGGAAAATGAGATGAAAAAAATAATTTGTGACAGGTGCGGGGATGAATGTGTAAATGGAACTTATTACACAATAGATATTTATGGATATGATATGGACGACACACCGAAATACGGGATATCTGTAGATGCTGCTAATCAAAATTTAGGCACAAATTTGTCTAAAGTTTGGGGAACAGAACGGCAGTATTGTAAGAAATGCAGAGACGAAATATGGGCTTTCATGTTTCATAATGAAAGGAAGTGATCAATACGTTTAAGATGTATTGCCCTAAATGTGGACGAGATTCTACACATATAGAGCATCAAGGCGAGAGTACACAGTTGTATTGTTATCATTGCGGATATCTAATTAAGTGGAATGAAACAGATGAATCAGATACAAGCAGTGATGTGATTACAAAATTACATATGGCAGTTGAATATTTGTCTGATTTGATTGAAACAGAATACAATCGAATGCCAATTCAAGGAGCAGCCATGCAAATTACAGATAATTATTGTCGTGGCTTGGCTTTTGCAAAGCATGGTATAGAGAATATTTTAAGCGGTAAAAATTTTAATGAAAAATCATCATTCATCTCATTAGCTTTAGCTGATGGGATGAATGACGAAGAATGATTGATATGAATAATGATTGGAAGTCTAAAAAAGCACAAATACTCATTGTAATATCATCTTGTCTTTGTTTGCAAATATAGAAAGAAATTACTTGTAATGTTAGCGAAAATCAATTGAGAAAATATATAGAAAATCAAGGTCAATTTAGAGAATATGTTAATGAAAGGAGTGGTTATAGGTGTTAAAAGCATATAAATATCGGCTATATCCGAATAAAGAACAAGTAGAATATTTTGCAAAATGCTTTGGCTGTGTTCGATTCATCTATAATCATATGCTTTCAGATAAGATTGAGCATTACAAAGAAACCAAACAAAAACTTTATAATACCCCCGCTCAATATAAAAAAGAATTTCCTTGGTTAAAAGAAGTTGACTCATTAGCATTAGCAAATGCACAAATAAATTTACAGACTGCATATAATAATTTTTTTAAAAGACCAGAAATAGGATTTCCAAAATTCAAAAGTAAAAAGAATCATTATAATTCTTACACTACTAATAACCAGGGTGGAAATATTTATGTATCGGATAGATGTATTAAACTTCCTAAAATTGGATTGGTAAGAGTTAAGAAACATAGGGATTTTATAGGTGTTATTAAATCTGTTACGGTTTCAAAAACACCAAGTGGGAAATATTATGTATCTGTTTTGGTTAATTGTGAAGATCAAGAAAAATTACCAAAGTCAAATAACGAAATAGGTATAGATTTGGGGATCAAAGAATTCTGTATTACTTCTAATGGCAAAACGGTTGAAAACCCAAAATATCTCAGAAAATCTGAGAAACGATTGAGGAAATTACAAAAAGATTTATCTCGTTGTAAAAAAGGAAGTAATAATAGAGAAAAATGCAGAATAAAAGTTGCTAGACAACATGAGAAGGTCTCAAATCAAAGAAGGGATTTTTTGCATAAGCTTTCTAAAAGAATCATTTGTGAAAACCAAACAATTGTATTAGAAGACTTACGTGTAAAAAATATGATGAGTAATCACAAATTGGCAAAATCAATAGCCGATGTATCATGGAGTGAATTTGTCAGGCAATTAGAATACAAAGCTGACTGGTATGGACGTGAGGTTATACAAATTAATACTTGGTATCCATCAAGTCAGATATGTTCTGTATGTGGGCATCGAGATGGAAAGAAAGAGCTGTCTATCAGAGAATGGACTTGTCCTAATTGTGGTGCACATCATGACAGAGATATCAATGCAGCGATAAATATTCTTAACGAAGGGTTAAGGATAGGAACCGTAGGAACTACGGGAATAGCCTAGGTAAACTTGTATCATTAGATATATTGACTAGGAAACCCAACGAGCTTTAGTTCGTGGGCAGTTCACCGAAATAGAAGATAAGAGAAAGGGGTAACACTATCCGGGAGACCGGTTAATGTAAGGGTGTAAAATACATTGAAAGGAAATGGTAAATCCGTTTTTCAACTGGAAGAACGTTTTCAAAAAGAATTAAAAGATGATAAATAATGGAGAATAAAACATGTATGGTACATTTATAGGACGAGATGGCAGTATGGGATTTAAGCATGGAAAATCATACGGGTTCATTACTTATTGTAAAAATGATGTTCTAATTCTTCGAACAATAGAGGGATTGTATTGCCCTTATAGCAATTTAGAAAAATTGTTAGAAAACTGGCGGATTCAAATGCCTGAGTATATAGAATAAGAAACTGATGAATTTAAAAGGGAAGGAGGTGGGAAGTAGTGCATCCGAGCAAATTTTTCGAGGAAGTACATTTGAGAACAGGAATAGACACTTTTGAAATCAATGAAATTTCCTAAAGACAGTAAAAAATATTTGTTAAAATTATATAAGGAGTTTTTGTAGGAATATGAAGAAAAGAATTGTAGCTGCTGTATTGTTATTGATATTCATGTTTGGCTTAGTGGGTTGTGGAACAGAAGCGAGTAGAGTAGAATACAATTTAACGCAAGAAGCGGACAATTTCAACGTAGTTAGACAATTAACGGTTATCAATTGCCTCCAAGGCGATGTATTATTTCAAATGACGGGTAAGATGTCGATTACGGCTGATGTAGAGGATAATCAGTTAGAAATCATCGTTGAGGATGATGGGACTTATGTAAAACATTTTGTCGGATTAAGTGATAATGTTACATATGTCATTGAGGATCTTAATTTGGGAGATAATGCTGTTTCAAAATACAGATACACATTAAATTTCAATCCTAATATGTGGATTCCGGTAAATGTAGAAACGATTGATTAAGAAAAGGAGTAAGCATAATGACATTAGAAGAGATTAAAAAAGAACTAACAACTGAGAAATATGTTTTTTTACGAAACAATGAGAATTTAGGAAACAATATCATTATGCTTACTCTGGGTGGGAGCTATGCCTATGGGACTAATAATGAGGATAGTGACATAGATATTAGGGGATGCGCCCTAAACAATAAAACACAAATTTTAACCAATCAAAATTTCGACCAAGTGATAGATGAGAATACAGATACGACCATCTATTCTTTCAATAAACTGATATCGTTACTGACAAATGTAAATCCAAATACGATTGAATTATTGGGGAATAAACCCGAGCATTATTTTTATTTGTCGTCTATAGGACAAGAACTAATATCTCATGCTCATATGTTTCTATCACAAAAAGCCGTTCATTCTTTTGGTGGATATGCTAATCAACAGCTTTATCGTCTCAATCAACGTGCGGCACATCAGCTATCACAATCTGGTTTGGAAGAACATATCCTAAAAACTTTGGAATTTATGAAGAGCGACTTCAATAAAAAATATTCGTCATTTCCTGATGATCAAATCAATCTCTATATTGATAAGGCTGTACAAAAAGGATATGATACAGAAATTTTCATGGATGTCAAACTAACACATTATCCGTTGCGTGATTATTGTTCTATGTGGAATGAATTACAGAATACTGTAAAGGCATATGGTAAAGTTGGAAAGCGAAATGAGCATGCCCTAGAGCATGGGAAGATAGCAAAACACATGATGCATTTATGCCGTCTGTATATGATGTGCCTGGATATTTTAGAAAAAGAGAAAATCATTACATATAGAGAAAAAGAACATGACTTGCTTATGGATATTCGGAACGGGAAATATTTAGATGGCAATGATCAGCCGATTCCAGAGTTTTATGAAATGGTAGCTGATTTTGAAAAGAAGCTAGATTATGCTAAAAAGCATACTAATCTTCCAGAAAAACCAGACTATAAAAAGATTCAAGAGTTTTTGGCAAGTGTAAATGAGAGAGTAGTTAAAGGTCAGACAGATTAAAATTTAGAGAGGGTATAACAATGAGTGTATGGGTCACAGGAGATATTCATGGTAATCCACAACGATTTTCTTCTGATGTTTTCCCAGAACAAAAAGAAATGTCTAAGGATGATTATGTTATTATCTTAGGCGATTTTGGTTTAGTATGGGATTATAGAGGAGAATCCAAAGAAGAAAAATACTGGCTTGATTGGCTTGAAAACAAACCATTTACAACTCTTTTTATTGATGGTAATCACGAAAATTATGATAGGTTGGATGCTTATCTTATTGAAGAGTGGAACGGAGGAATCACACAAAGAATTCGTCCTTCGGTTATTCATCTTATGAGAGGACAGATATACACTATAGAAAACAGAACATTTTTTACGTTTGGTGGTGCAAGTAGTCATGATATATCTGCCGGTATATTAGACCCGTATGCTCCTGATTTTAAAAAGAAAAAGAAACAGTTAGATAAAGATCCTCTGGCGCTTTATCGAATCAATCATATAAGTTGGTGGGAAAGAGAATTGCCCAACGATAAAGAGATGGAAATCGGGTTAGAAAATCTTCAAAAGAAGAATAATAAAGTGGATTACATTCTAACTCATTCTCCATGTGATTCTTTATTAAGGCAGATGGATGGCGGTTCGCATATATATAAAAGCGATTATTTTACAAATTACTTGCAAAAAATAAAAGACACAGTAAATTATAAATTTTGGTTATTTGGACATATGCATCAAAATAGAAATTTCTATTGGGAAAACTCTTTATGCATATATGAACAGATCGTAAGAATTCTTTAGTCCATTTCTCAAATTTCAAATAGTGTACGCATCTACAAAAAAGATGCGTACACAAATCCAATTAGTTTCGATTAAGTTAATACCTTACAAAACGGGTGTAATGCAGCACACCTTGGTTTTATATACCTAAAATGCTGTTTTACATAGATTTATAAACCTATTTCTATGTTACAACTCACAGAGTTGATGAAATACATTTTATTATTATTATTGGAGGAATTACATTTTAATGGCAGAAACAAATTTAAGACAGGCAGAAGCAAAAGCAGTTGTAGCGGGAGTAGTAAGTGACAAGGATCTACAAGTCGTTACCGAGGATGGCGTAACCAGAATTACGGGGTATGTGACTGTAAAAACAAGTGATGTAAATTTCGTGAGATTTAATGTCAATGTAAACGAAAAAACGAAAGCTGGTACAGAGAGTAAGCCGTATGCTGGCATCCAGACAGTAATGAATGAGTACAAATCTATTGCAGAGGTTGGCGAAGAAGAAGCAACCCGTGTCAGGGTAACAGGAGATGTTCGCCCGTATACAGATAAGAATGGACATAGAGCGGTTGGTTATAGAAGTAATTTCTTTAATCGAATTAAAAATGATGCAGATTATGAGCCGAGAGCAGAATTCTCTATTGAACTTTATATTGCATCTATTATGCCAGAGCTTGATAGTGAAGGCGTTGAAACCGGAAGAATGCTTGTGACTGGATGGATGCCTACTTATAACGGAATTGAGCCTATTACACTGGTTGCAGACGGAGAAGTAGGAAAGGCCATTGAATCTGAGTATGAGGTTGGTCAAACGGTGGAATTTTATGGAGACATCATCAATAACAGAATTGAGCATGTGACAGAAATTCCTGTTAAGATTGGCAAGCCGAGAAGAAAAGTGACTTATGAGAATAAGAATGATCTGCTAATCAATGGCGCATCTGAGGCATATGAAGAGGGAGTAACCGAAAATCCACCTTATAATGCAGACACGATTCAGGCAGCTATTCAGGAGAGGAATAACAGACTAGAAGAAGCAAAGGCCCAGGCATCTAGACCTATGACACAGACCAAGCCTAGTGGTGCTGCACATGGTCGCAGACTTGGCTTCTAATATTGTCATAAAACAAAATTAGTTCTTTTAATCTTCTTTTCTTTTCTTTTGATGTAATGAAATAGTTTGAAATATAACATCAATCTTCTCTTTTTTTAAAATTCCATTGAAAAAATAAATGAATATTATGGAGGAAAAGTATGGATATTGATATTTTTAACCCTCAAATTAGTAAAGTCGCTAAAGGACTGGAAGGTAAAGCGATTTTAGTTTATGGAGGAAACAACCTTGGAAAAACCAAACAAGCAACTCGCATGAAGAAACCTTTCTATTTACCTTTTGAATCTGGACTAAATGCTATTCCTGGCATCCCATTCTGTCCCATTAATAAATGGTCAGATTTCATTAGAATTAACAAACAGCTAACTGATCCAGCAACTTTAGACAAAGCAAAAGAAATGTATTCAACCATTATTTTTGATGAAGTCGAAGCAGCAGCAAACTATTGTCAAGAATTCATTTGCCAGAAATATCAGGCTCCTTCTATCGGAGAAGGAAATGGAGGCTATGGGCTGTGGAAGGAATATGCAACGGAATTCTGGAAGCAGATTAACAAGCTGCTGGGAGCAGGATATTGCTGTTATTTTATTGCACATGCGCAGGAAAAGGACGGATTCATTTCTCCCAAAGCAGATAAAAGAGCACTAGATCCTATTGTTAATAACGTAGATGTTTGTGTATATGTGGAATCTAATGGAGTTGATGAAGAGGGACATGTCATTAAATCCTCTGGTTATTTAGCAGAAACAGATAGATTCTTTGCACGATCCAGGTTTGATTATCTGCCTACAACATATATCAAAGAATTTACAGCCGAAGCACTTGAGGATGTGATTGTAAAAGCAATCGAAAATCAGGAAAAGGCAGAAGGAATTAAGGCTGTTTCTTATGAAGAACAAAAAGAGCAACAGACTTCTACTAAGAAATCCTACGACGAACTGATGGATGAATTGCAGGATCTCGGAGAAAAGATGGCAGACAATGGTTATCTGGAAGATCTACAGTCAATTGTAATCAATCAGCTTGGAGAGGGTAAGAAAGCAAGTGATTTGAAAAAGGGTCAGGAGCAGCTGATCGAGGCGATTATCTATGATATTGAGAGTTTCATGGAAGAACATGAAATGTAAATATGATAAAGAAAGGACACGCATATGTCCACTACTAGAAAATGTGTAATATGCAATGAACCGATACTTGATGAGCCAAGCGTTCCATATAAGGGGCGCTATGCTCATCAAAGATGTTTTAATGTTGTTATTCAAACACTACATAAAGACAAAAAAGAAAAAATAGAATCTGCTTCAAAAAGTAAGAAAACGAATAGTAAAAAGCGCACAACCGCCGAATTAAAAGGATCTTTATCAGAAGAGGAGTACAAAGAAAAGCAACGGTATGCTAATTATCTAAAACAGCTACTTAATGAAGAAAAATTAAGCGCTAAAATTTACGCAGTTACAGATGATTATATCAGAAAATATAAGTTTTCATATGAAGGAATGTATAAAACGTTAGTATATTTAAATGAAATTATTGAAAAAGAATTAACAGGGGATATCGTTGGTATTATTCCTTATTACTATAATGAAGCAAAACAATATTATGCTAGTGTAGATAAAATCGAAAATGTGAATAAAGATATTGATATTTCACAAATGTATCACGAAAAAACAATTCATATAAAACCGCCAAACAGAAAAATCAAACAATTAGATATTACTACAATTAAAGAAGGGGAGGATGAATGATAGCAGAGGGACTCGTAGATAAGAGAGCTTACTTAAACACATTTGGATGTCTGTTAAAAGATCCTTCTTTGATTGATGATATAGATCGACCTCTGGACAGAACAGATTTCAATACAGAATCTTTTTATGAACTGTTATTTGTTGCTATATACAATTTATATATGCAAGGCTGTGAAACCATAGATGAATTCAGTATTGACTCATATCTTAGTCATTATCAGGATCAATATTCAATTTTTCAAGAAAATCAAGGAATTGAGTATTTGACTAATGCTAGGGATATGGCGAGCTTAGAAAATTACGATTATTATTATCATAGACTTAGAAAATATTCGTTGCTTCGATACTATGAAAAACAAGGGTTGGATACAAGATTCATATATGACAACACAACTGTTGATGCTGCAAAATTAGAAGCAGAACAAATAAAATTTGATAATTATGCCGAACAAGAAATAGTGGAAAAAGTAGAATCTATATTTGTCATTAATCCAACAATGAAATATTGTACTAACGCATTAAGCACTGATGTACAAGCTGGCGATGGGATGGATGAATTGATAGATGAACTAATGGAAGTGCCGGATGTTGGATTACCATTGAACAATGACGGACTGAATACTGTAGCACGAGGAGCAAGATTGGGTTGTTTATTTATGAGGTCTTGCCCTCAGGGCGGTGGAAAATCGCGTATGGCAGCCGGAGATGCTTGTAAAATATCTGTCCCATATTTTTATGATGTAGAACATGGCGAATATGTATACACCGGAAATTGCGAACCAACTACTTATTTTTCTACAGAGATGTCAGTAGATGAAATTCAAACCTTATTTATATCGGCAGTCAGTAAAGTAAATGAAGAACATATCTTGTATGGTTCATATGAAGATGGGGAACTTGAAAGAGTAAGACAGGCAATTGCATATATAAAATCTAGCCCACTATATATTGTCCATATTCCAGATTTCTCAATCGAGGATATTAAGAACGAAATCAAAAAATATAATCGCGAATATTCTGTCCGATACTTCTTTTTCGATTATATCCATACTTCTTTGCGGTTAATGGCAGAAGTAAATAATCGATCTGGTATGGGATTAAAGGAGCATCAACTTTTATTGGTTTTTGCTACTGAATTGAAAACAATAGCACAACAATTAGATGTGTTTATTTTTACGGCATCTCAATTAAATGGAGAAGCTGCAAACGCATTATATAAAGACCAGAATTTATTAGCTGGATCTAAAGCACTGGCCAACAAACTAGATATGGGGATCATATCTATGGCACCAACAAAATCCGAGCTAAAAAAGATTGAATCTGTATTACACAAAATGGTAAATATGCCAACTCCTAATATGTGCCATTGGGTTTATAAAGTAAGGAGGGGTAAACTAACCAAAATTATTATCTGGACAAAAATAGACTTGGGGACAATGACCGAGAAATGTTTATTTGTCACTAATTATGATTTTGAACTAATAGATATGGACTTCACTAAAATAGAACAAGTGGAAGAAAAAATCAAGGAGCATTCTGTCCCAATTTCTCGTGTTCCAGATGCAATAGAGAATGCAGAATCTGATGAAAAAGAAACAGAAGAATTAGAATCAACATCCAAATCGACATGGGGAACATGGTAGGGGGGTGGGATATGTATTTAGATAAAGACGCTATACTCAACTCCCTTACCAAGGAAGATGTAATAAAGATTGTTACAGGATTAGGATCAGATTATCCGAAACAAGATAGCAGCGGTGGTTTGATATTTCAATCTGTATGTCATGGATCTACATCTTGGAAGTTGTATTATTACCACGACCCAAACGAAGAAAAAGGATATAAAGGAAGAATTTTTCATTGTTATTCTGGTTGCTCTGATAGTTTTAATATTGTAGAACTTGTAATTAGGGCAAATCGAGTTAAAGGTAAAAATCTTACTTGGTACAAAGCGTTATTGTATATCGCAAATACCACCAATAAAGTAATCACTTCTGATACTGATAAAAAGGAAGAATCGCATCATATTGATGATTTTGAATGGATCAATCGCCTGAAATCTGTAAAGAAAAACAAAAAGGATATTCCTATTTTATCTAGTATCAATGAAAATATCTTAGATATATTTTGTTATATACCGCATGAGGAGTGGTTAAATAATAACATTTCTCGTGAAGCATTAAGTCAGTATGAAATTGGCTATTACGGATTAACGAATCAGATTGTTATACCGCATCGAGATCGAGAAAATAGGTTAATAGGGATTCGTGGCAGATATCTCGATGAAGAAGATATAGAAAAAATAGGGAAATATGTTCCGCTGCAAATGGAAGGAAAATTTTTAAGCCATCAGTTGGGATCAAATTTGTACGGAATTAATGTAACCCAAAACAAAATAAAAAGCATTAAGAAAGTTATGCTTGTAGAATCTGAAAAGGGGTGTCTACAAAATTATTCTTATTTTGGAGATGATTCGTTTGTGGTTGCCACTTGTGGTAGCAATATTACACTTACTCAACGAAAAATTCTATTACATTACTTAAAATGCAACGAAATTATTGTTGCGTTTGATCGTGAATATCATGACGCACAATCGTTTGAAGCAGAAGCGTATTATAACAAACTCGTTAAAAAAGTAGCCAATTTAGTTCCATATTGCAAGGTCTGTCTATTATTAGACTCTAAAGATCGACTTCCATATAAAGCAAGTCCTACAGATATGGGGAAAGATATACTTCTTGATCTATTGGATGAAAAAATAGAAATTACAATGGATGAGGTAATACGAGTATTAAAAGAAGCCAGGAGGGGATAATATAGAAAATTTAGAAAAATTAAATCAGCGAATACGACGTGTAACACCGGAAGATAGAGATCTTCCTGTTTTTTCATATAGTAGGTTAGAAGTGTTTAAAAATTGTCCTTATCAGTATCAGCTAAAATATATAGAAGAAAAATATTCAGACGATACAACAATAGCACTTGAACTAGGATCGTTATGCCACGCAGTCTTAGAGCATAAAGGCAAAATGATAGCGGCTGGAAAAGAAGTAAATTATGAAAAACTAGAGGACATGTTAAATAACGGCATAACCGAAACCGATGAAAAAACCAAAACAGCTTTGCCTGGTATAAACAAATTGAAACGAAAGTACTTTGATTTATGGTATGCTCCAGATAATGCAAGCGGCGCATCTTATGAAGAAAAGATACAGACTTTTTTAAAAGTTTTGTATAGTGAAATGCCATTGGAATCTACATGGCAACCAGTATATTTTGAAAAACCATTTGAGTTTGTCTATGACAATAAAGTTATCATAAAAGGCTTTATTGATAGAATTGATAAACAAGGTAATTGCTTACGAACGATAGATTATAAAACATCAAAAAAAGTATATGATCAAAAGAAACTAGCCACTTCTCTGCAATTTGGCATTTATGCATTAGCGATTCTTAATGATTTTGGCGTTCTGCCGAGTGAATCCATATATAGGTTTATTTTAATAGACGATATCCAATATGCTTTAACAAAAGGATGGGAAAACCGCTTGATAAAAGCTCTTGACAATGTGTTTGAAAGTATCGAATCTTGCCAGGAGAAAAAAACTTTTATCCCTAAAGCCACCCCGTTATGTTATTGGTGCTCTTTTTGTAGAAATAATCCTGATGCTTCCATCTATAAAAATGAATGTGAATATTATTCAAAATGGACTCCGTTCCAAAAAACGTTTGAAGTCAATAAAAAATGGAATGCATTGGAGAAAAGTATAAATGATAAACCTAAACGAAAATTGATATTTTAAAAAGAGAAAGAAGGTGGGGAAATGCCATTTTTTGGAGTGCATAATCACAGTGCGCAAGGAAGCAATTTAAGAATAAGAGATTCCATCAATAAAATACCCGATATGATCGAGTACGCTCATTCTTTGGGACACAAGGGTATTTGTTTTACGGAACATGAATCCATTACATCAGCTTTGGATGCGTTAGAGTTTTATGATAGCCATAAAGATTTGAATGATTGGAAGGACTTTAAGGTTGTTCTAGGAAACGAGATATATCTATGTACAGAAGATGTAACGGCAGAGCACAAATCAACAAATCGGTATCCGCACTTTATTTTAGTCGCTTTGAATGCACATGGTCATAAAGGTATACGAGAACTAAGTACGAACGCATGGATAAAAAATTCATTTATGCATGTTATGATGCGTGTTCCTACTTATTATAGTGATCTGGAAAATATGATGGTTCATTATAAAGGAGATATTATTGCGAGCTCGGCATGTTTGGGCGGAGCTTTACCGTACCGACTTTTGGAATATCAATTTTTAGAAAAGAATAATCCAACCGCATACACCGAAATCTGGCAGTCGTGCATTGATTGGGTAGAGTATATGAATGAAATATTCGGAAAAGGATATTTCTTTTTAGAATTGCAGCCGTCACGTAGACCAGAACAAATATATGTAAATAAAAAACTAATTCAATTATCCAAAGAAACAGATACACCCTATATCATAACGACTGATAGCCATTATTTGAAAAAGGAAGATAGAAAATTTCATAAAATATTTTTGGAATCGCAAGATGGCGATAGAGAGACAGATGCTTTCTACGAAACCACTTATATTATGAGTGAAGAAGAAATTCATGAATATATGGATAAACATTGTGGAAGAGAAGCAGTGCAAAAAGGCATTGACAATACAATGTTGATCTATGATAAGGCTGAATATTACAAGCTGACGAAGGATCTCAATATTCCCTATCTCCCCCTTAATACTGATGAGCCGGATAAAAAATTGTACGAGAAATATAAAGACAAGATTCCGTTATTGGAGCATTTTTATACATCTGAATATCCGGCTGACCGTCATTTAGTAAGAGATGTAGTGGCTTATATAGACACCGATCCATATTATCAGACAGATGAAGCATACGATAAGATCAATGAGTGTTTCTATTATATAGAAGAATCATCGAAAAAAATGAATGTGAGATGGTCGCGGTATCTCTTACAGATTGCAATAGATGTACAAATTGCTTGGAATGCTGGAACACTTGTCGGTGCTGGGCGTGGCTCTGGTGTAGGGTTTTGTCTATTAAATATTTTAGGAATTACACAGATCAACCCATTGCGAGAAAAGACGCGACTCTTTCCATGGAGATTCTTGAACCCAGAACGCGCCTCCGTGCTAGATATTGATATAGATATCTGTGGTTCCAAAAGAGACACCGTTATCCAAACGATGAAAGATACATATGGAGAAGATAGAGTTAGTAAAGTAATGACTCTTTCTACTGAAACGGCTAGAAGTGCAATCCTTACAATGGCACGAGGTTTGAAAATTGAAAATGAGATTTCTCAATACATTTCTAATTTAATTGTTGCTGATCGCGGCCAGACTAGAACACTTTCCCAAATGTATTATGGAGATAAAGATAATCCTCCAGTCCCCGAATTCGTAAATCAAATGAATCAATACCCTGAATTATGGGAAGCAGCACAAAAAATTGAAGGTCTTGTCAATGGCGTTGGTTCCCATGCTGGTGGTGTGATTTTGGTAGATGAACCATTTACAGAAACAACAGCACTTATGAAAACGAATTCGGGAGATGTCATTACTCAGTTTGACCTCCATATGGCCGAAAAAGTATCGCTTATCAAAGTCGATTTATTGGCGATAGATGCTCTTGATAAAATGCAAGAAGAATTAGAATTGCTGCTTAAATATGGATTGATACAGTGGCAAGGTTCCTTGAAAGCTACTTATGAAAAATATTTGGGTGTTTACACATTGGAACGTAATGCGAAAGATATGTGGGAAATGCTTTGGAATCATAAAGTGATGTCCTTTTTCCAGATGGAGAAAGAAAGCGGGAAACAAGCAGTAGCACTTGCAAAACCATCGTCGGTCGATGAATTAGCCACTATAAATTCTGTATTACGCCTTATGCCACAGACAAAGGGTGCAGAGACACCATTACAAAAATATGCTCGTTTCCGCAACAACATACAATATTGGTACGACGAAATGACAGAGTATGGTTTGACGCAAGAAGAACAAGATATTTTAAAGGATATTATTGGCGTGTCTTATGGTATTTGTGAAGCACAAGAGTATTTGGTTCTACTGACACAGCATCCTAAAATTGGAGGTTTTTCATTAGCCTGGGGAGATAGGTTGAGAAAAGCCGTTGCCAAGAAAAAGCCAAAAGAATTTTTACAGTTGGAAAAGGAATTCTTTGATAACGCAGAGAAAAAGCATTTGTCAAAAAACTTGACTAACTATGTATGGAATGTATTGATAGCAACACAGCGTGGATATGGGTTTGACTTATTAGACCCACTATATAGTGATATATAGTTAAAAACTCAATAAATTGCGGGGAAGTCCTTAGAGCCTTGATAACCAAACTTATATAGCAATATGTAAGCGGCAATTAGTAACGGAATTGATAAGGTAACATCATCAAGGATTGGATTATCAAACGCAGCGAAATCTCTTCAAAGCAGAAGAGAGACGTTCAGAGACTATAATTTGGGCAACCAACATTTTTTGCTTGGCTGATGGTATAGTCCAGACTACAACTGTATTAAACAGGTTTGAGAAATCAAATGTGGTAAGTAATAAATCCCACACACTTGCTTATTCAATCATCGGATTACAAGAACTAAATCTATGTTATAAATATGATCCTATATATTGGGACACTGCTAATCTTATTGTAGATTCAGGAGCAGTAAATGAAGATGCTAATGATGCTACCAATTATGGAAAGATGGCAGTAGCAATAGCAATGGTGCAAAAAGAGAATGTAAGAGTAGAGCTTCCTTTAATTAATACCGCTGAATTTGGATTCAAACCAGATGTGGAAAATCATCGTATCATTTTTGGATTAAAAGGAATAAATGGTATAGGTACAGACATTGTACAAGCAATTATAAAAAATCGATCTTTTATTTCTATAGAGGATTTCGCTCGTAAAATAATAGATACTAAAATTGTTCCTACGTCTAAAATGGTTCAACTGATAAAAGCTGGTTGTTTTACTGAACTTCATTCTAAAGATCGAAGAGCAACAATGGACTGGTATTTAAGAACGTATGTATTTAAACCATCTGAAAAAATTACTATGCAGCAATTCAAGAAACTAGAAGAATTAAATATCATACCTGATTCTTTAGATTTGCCCATGAGAATGGTAAATTTCAAAAAATATGTTTTAGATGATGAAGGGTTGTATAAAAAGTATGTGGAACCAGGAAAGAAAATTCCCAAGTGCGGATATCATGACAGATTCTATATCCTAGACCAAAACTCTCAGCCATTTTTTAAGAAATACCTTTCCGAGAATTCAGTGGTAGATGTTCACGGAGAGTATTACATCATTTCTGAAAAGAAATTTGTGAAAGAAATCAACGAAAAGACCCAACCACTCAAACAGTGGTTTGAAGAATCTGATACTTTGCAACTATATAATGAGGCATTGTACTCGCAAGTTTGGAAACGATATGCTGACGGTTCTTTGCCTCACTGGTCTATGGAAGCGCTAAGTTATTATGACGAGGAACACGAATTAGAAAACGTCGATGAATCAATGTATGGTATTGTAAATTTCTTTGAGTTGCCAGAAGAACCTGAAACTTATGACTATTATACTCGCTACATTAAAGGAGAACCCAAGGCAATCCCTAAATACACTATTGTAAGAATTGCTGGAACAGTAATTCGCACAGATAATTTTCACTGCACAATCACGTTATTAACCAAATATGGGGCCGTAAACGTCAAAATGAATAAAGGGCGCTATGCTTTTTATAATAGACAGATTGCAACAAAATTAGATCCGACAAGCGATAAGAAAACAGTGTTAGAAAAAAGCTGGTTAAGTAGAGGTTCGTTATTATTGATTGCTGGTATACGAAGGGACGATAACTTTTTACCTATGGTTTATAAAGACACTATTTACAATCATACAGTAAATAAGATTTTAGAAGTGCATGAGGATGGATCATTGTTATTGCAACAAGAACGAGTAGAAGTTTAATAAATCAGAAGAGAGAAAAATATGGAAATAAATGAGAATCGAATAAAAGTTATATGTAGTGTAGAGACAATTCGTTTTTATAAGGACGAATTCGGGATCGCTGTCATGTCCATAGACAAGGTTAAAAAAGGAACTCCTAAAACTGATAAATTTAATCAGATAATTATTAAAGGTACAATGCCTCAACTCATCGTGGGAAACCCTTATATGCTTGTTGCAGATTATGTAGAAGATCCAAAGTGGGGCGGGCAATATAATATTGTTTCAATATATAGTGCCTTGACGTTTGGAGAAAATGATAAAGTTGGACAGAAAAAATTTCTGTCTACTTTATTTACTCCATTGCAAGTAGAGAACATGTATGCTGCACTTCCTGATCCTTTTAAATCATTAAAAAATAATAAAGCAGAAGATTTAGTGAAAGTAAAAGGGTGTGGAATGGATACCGCTGTCAGGTGGATTGAAAAATTTAATCATAACTTGCATTTGGCTAAAATCTTTTCTGAATTGGAAGATTACAATCTGACAAATAATATGGTTAATCGGTTGATGGATAAATACAAGTCGCCAGATCTTGTCATTGAAAAAGTAAAAAATAACCCTTATGTCTTGTGTAACGAAGTGAAAGGTATTGGATGGAAAACAGCAGATAAGATCGCATTAGAGGGCGGTATAGAGAAATATGGAACGCAGCGCATTGGAGCCTTTATCTATCACTACTTGGATGATGCTGGACAAAATGGCTGCTCATGGGTTACCCCTGATGAATTGATGGGCGGTATTATCGAAACACTAGGAGAGGATGTACCAGATAGAAATATTACAGAAGCTATTCAAGAAATGCAGAAGAACCTCTGGTGGGATGATGAAAAGACCAAAATAGGATTACGGAAATATCATGATCTTGGAGAAAAAATTGCAAAAGAATTGATCAGAATTCGCGACGCTGAATCGGATATTACTTATATAAATTGGGAAGATACCATAAAGCATGTAGAGCATCGTTGTGGATGGCAATTTACCGACGAGCAAAAACTAGGTGTAAAAAAAGCCTTGGAAGAAAATATAGTTGTCATTCATGGAGAGGCTGGTACGGGAAAAAGCTCTACCACATCGGCCTTTCTTGAAGTGTTGAAGCAATATGCATATGTTCAGTGTGCCTTATCTGGTAGAGCTAGTTCGAGAATGGCGGAAATCACAGGAGAAGAAGGCTTTACAATACATCGTTTATTAGGTTACCCATGCAAAGAGGAAGGAAGTAAAAATGGTTTCATGTATCATGATGGGAACCAATTAAATGTGGACATTGTAATTCTTGATGAAATATCTATGGTAGATGCCTACTTGTTCTATTATCTGATCCGGGCAATTCCATCTGGTGCTAAACTCATATGCCTTGGAGACATGGGGCAGTTGGAATCTATCGGGTGTGGAAATATTGCATTTGATATGATAAATTCCCCAGAAATCCCAACAGTGTATTTGAGCCAGATTCATAGACAAGCCGCATCATCTGCTATTATTACCGAGGCTAGAAAAATAAGGAAAGGCATACAAATCATAGAAAAAGAGTGGACTGGTATAGAAACACGAGGAGAATTACAAGATTTGACAATCGATTGTTATTCTGACAAAAGCAATACTTTCTATAAGACAATGCAGAAATTCTCCGAAGTGATGAATCGTATCGATTTTAATATCATGGAAACTCAGATCTTGGTTCCTGTCAAAAATCGTGGGGATGCGTGTACATATAATATAAACAATACTATTCAGGAATTATATAACCCACAAGATGATAAGAAAGCAGAAATACAGATTTATTCTCAAGGTAAAGCTATGATACTAAGAGAAGGGGATAAAATTATTAACACACAAAACTGTTATAAAACAAATCCACCGATTTTTAACGGGAATCTTGGGGTCATTATTAAAGTCTTTCCAGAAGATAAAGCGATATTGGCTTCATTTATGGGAATTGGAGAAGTGTATATCAATAGCAGTCAGGTGGGGGCGATAGAACTTGGTTATGCAATTACCGTACATAAGTCACAAGGCAGCCAATTTGATCATGTCATTTTAGGTGTAGATTTTTCTTCTTATTCGCTTTTGACAAGAGAATTGCTTTACACAGGAATCACGAGGGCAAAAAAGAAATGTGATTTAATAGCACAGACAGGAGCCTTGCGTATGGCAGTAAGTAAAGAAGGAGTTAGCAAAAAACAGACCCATTTACAGCAATGCTTATATAATGAGGCACATCCCAAATTGGTTTTTTAGGAGGAATTAAAATAGAAACAATTAGTATGAGAAAAAATCCGCATCGAGATAATATGGTCGATAAAATTAAATTACAAAATAATTATGTACAGTTCGCTTCAATGCGAAGCAGTAGATATTATAGTGAAGTGGATGATTTACAATATCAACGAAGTCCAACAATGACAGACGATAGATCAGAGCTATTTGAATCATTTTAATGAAAATTTTGGTGGTTAAAAAATGAGAAAAAGAGAAAAGAGTAGTGTAGGCGAAATTACTGTAACATAAAACTAAAAGGAGTAACATGGAAAATCAAAAAAACAAATTGTATTTGTTATATGGTGTAACATGTGCACTACTTTCATCTACAATTATTTCAGGAACTAATTTAAATGTTCAAAAAGAAGTTAAAGCAGCAAGTAGTATGAATTCAGAGGAAGAAAGCGTCTATAGTAATCTTTCTTCTGGAATTAGCAAAAACATTCTTGATTTTATCAATTTTGATGAAATTAAGAATGTTGACTTTTCAATTGAATGGAAACAAGGATGGGCAACAGCAGATGTAAATCTGAGAGAAAATCCATCCGTCAATTCAAATGTTTTAGGCACTTTATCTTTTAATTCACAAATATGGTATTTTCAATTCAATGATGAATGGGGCGGGATCACATATCAAACCACGAATGAATATGGAGAAGTAATCACACGAACGGCATATGTGAGCAGTGAATATATTGCGCCATCTGAATGCCCCTATTGGTATTTTTCTATGCCGAATAACAGCGGATTCAAAAGCTATATGTCATATAAAGCAATTTCAAGTAAAAATTCTCCGCAATATATACTTCAATCAAATCATGCATACACAGGTAATTACGGAATTCGACAAGTAAATGGTCGATATTGTGTGGCGGTTGGTACGGCATTAAATGTCTCTATAGGTACTTATATTGACTTGATTTTAGAAAATGGAACCGTAATCCCATGTATTGTTGCGGATATCAAATCCAATGCACACACAAAAGCTGATAATCTCACAACCGCTAGTAATGGATGTGTAAGTGAATTTGTTGTGGAGACAGGAGCGTTGCCCTCGCAAGTAACGTCAAGAGGCAATATATCTTGTGCCAATGATACTTGGAATAGTCCTGTAAGCACAATCAAAATTTACGATAAAAATGTGTTGTAATCAGAGAAAGGGGGCAAAACAATGGCTAGAAGCTTTATCGTCGATCTAAATAATATTGAAGATTTACGAAATTTTGTTAATGAAGTCTCTCATTCTATCTCAAGCGATGTAGATGCTGCATATGGTAGACAAAATATTGATGCTAAATCTCTTTTGGGTCTCATTACTATTGCATCACATCCGATAGAAATTTCTATAAATAGTGACAATCCAGACGAAATAGCTGCTTTTGAAAAAATTTGTGAACAATATGAGGTAAAGTAAATGTCGGCAGATAACGGAATCTATATCTTAAAAACAAAAGAAGGGCAAATTCGTGTAATACACGACAAAGCAATAGACAATATTTTTGACAGTAATGAATCCTACAACTCAACACAATTGGTTCAATATTTTGGACAAACACCATATACAAGAGATATGAATGTAGCTGTGAATATCGCTCAGAGGATGTATAAAGCAATTCCATATTGTGAATATGGAATTGTTATTCTTCCTGAGTGCGATAAAACATGGAATCAAATCATGCGAGAATACAACACAAACAGCATGAACCGAGATAGAGGAGGGACGCTATATTAAATTCGAAAAAACATCTGTAGTGAACTTAGATAATGCATTGCGAGGAATGCGGAACCCAAAAGAATCCTGGGACAGAATAGACAGCTATTGGAAAGAAACCGAAGATGGCACACAATTCTATATTATAGGAAAAAACGACATGGATTTGGCACAACGGCTTATTAGAGCTGGTTCAGAGCATCGAAAATTCATGCGACAGATTTTTGTTTCTGTTGATATAACAGCACCTATTTATTGGTGGAAAGAATTTGATACATATAAAGTTGGAACTACCGCCAATAGCACTAGCACAATGCACAAACTAGCCACCACACCTATTTCTTTAGAGTGTTTTGAAATTGACGATCTCAATTATAATCTTTTTCCTTCTGAAAATCAGATCACATATTTTATTCAATTCCTGGAAGAACTTCGATGGAAGTATTTAGAAACTAAAGACAAGCGATACTGGAAAGAATTGATTCGTTGGTTACCAGAATCTTGGCTTCAAACAAGAACGGTTACTATGACATACGAAAATCTTTTTTCCATATGTCATCAACGAAAAGACCATAAACTCAATGAATGGTCAGGTAAAGATGATCCTACAAAAGAGAATTTTATTGCATGGGTCAAGACTTTGCCATATACTGATGATTTGATTTTTTTAGACATTAGTTGAGAAAGGAGAAGTGTATATGCTAGAAATTCTTTTGTTGCTATGGATCGGTGCACAACTTAATGCCCCTGTTTGGTATAACGCAATCGCATATTTTTTGTTAATTGTAGCTTTTTTAGATTTGTTGGTAAAAATTTATAAACTTGGTGTTCAATCAAAGGAGTAAGGAAAATGGAATACGATAGAGTTATTGATTTAGATAATGTAACTTTGGAAGATTGCTTGGATCTATATCACAAAAAGGATATCACAACTGTAATCAATGATGGGCATATTATCAATTTTATCAAGGAGAGTGAGCACTAATTATGCTTGTATTACTTGGTAAAACAGCTAGTGGTAAGAACGAAGTTGTAAATAAGCTCATTAGCCGATATGGGTTTCATCAGATTGTTACATATACTACCCGTCCCATGCGAGATGGGGAAATTCCAGATGTTACATATCATTATATCAATGAAATTGATTTTAAGGAAAGAATTACCCAAGGATTCTTTGCAGAATGGAGATCTTATACCACTGAATTTGGCGTATGGTATTATGGCACTGCTTTAGAAGATTTAACTAAAGCAGATGACAAATCAATTATTATTCTAACGCCGTGTGGGTATAGAAGTCTAGAAAATAAGTTAGAAGAAAAACCCATCGCTATTTATCTGTATGCAAATGATAAAACAATCAAGGCTCGCTTAATGGCGAGAGGAGATGACGAAAAAGAAGCACAGAGAAGATTAAAGCAAGACAATATTGATTTTAAACATTTTGAAAATGAAGCCGATCGAATTGTTTATAATAATAATGACAATGATTTAGATGAAGTGATTGAAAAAATAATAAGTTTTTTGCGAAAGAAACAGGTAGAAGTATGAGGAACAAATATTTAAAAATATACCTTGCTGGCAAAATGAGCGGTCTTGATTACGACACTATGTATCAGTGGCGTAATCACACAAAAATCCTATTGCTGTTAGAAGGGGAAAAAGCAGGATATAATATCGAGGTTATCAATCCTGTAGATTTTTACAATTTTGAGGAAACAATTCAACAGAGCGACAAAGAAGTGGAAGAGTATGATTTAGCGCAAGCTACTTCTAGTGATCTAATTGTCGTTAATTTAGAGGGATTAAGCAGCAGTGATGGATCTAAGATAGAATTGCATGATTGTAATTATCATCACAGGATTCCCGTAATTGCTTTTGGAGACATCCAATTATACAACAATCTACATCCTTGGATCAAAAATGATATCACAAGGGTAGAACCAAATATCCAAGGTGTAGTTGATTATATAACTAATTTTTATATGTATTAAAGGAGGTGGCAGACGAAAAATTTGTATTAAGACAAGTCATGCGTTAGCAAAGGAGTTACTCAGTAAACCCAACGGAACAATATGCGGTACATACAATGGAGAAGAGTTGCTGATCGACCATTACAAAAATGTTCCAAATTATTGTGAAGAAGATATCGGTACTGTTAAATGGACACTTTGTTTGCGCAAGAGCGGAAACGGACATATTAAAAGATAATAAAATAGTTATTTTATAAAACTATAAAATAGTAAAAAAGGAGGTAAACGGTTGGTAAAAGTCATAAAAAGAGATTGTACAGAAGTGGATTTTCAAAAAGAGAAAATTTCTAGTGCAATATTAAAAGCCATGAAAAATGGTAGTGGTATCGTGAAACCTAAGATTGCTGAATCTATTGCAGATGAGATTTATGACGAAAATAAAGACAAAGACGAAATCAGTATCTCAGAAATTGAAAATCTCGTTTATGACAAATTGATAAGCAAGAAACAGAGACTCACAGCAAAAGCGTATGAAGGATATAGAAGTATACGCGAATTTCAAAGAGAGAATGAGAATACCATTGATCATGATATTTTAGAATTACTTGACGACAAGAGTGAATATTGGAAAGACGAAAATGCTAATAAAAATCCAATGCTAAATACTACCAAACGCGATTATATGGCTGGAATTGTTAGTACGGATGCTACGAGACGCTATCTTTTACCGCCTGAAATTGTACAAGCACATGATGAAGGGATCATTCATTTCCATGATGCGGACTATTTCGCTCAATTATTACATAATTGTGATTTGATCAATCTGGAAGATATGTTGCAAAACGGAACTGTAATTAGTGAAACGCTAATTGAAAAGCCCCATAGCTTTTCTACAGCTTGTACAATTACAACACAGATCATCGCACAAGTAGCAAGTTCTCAATATGGAGGACAATCCATTTCTTTAGCACATTTAGCTCCTTTCGTTGACATTAGCCGTCAAAAAATCCGAAAAGAAGTAGAAGATGAACTATATAGCATTATGGGTATTACGGAAGTGTATCCCAAAATAATAGAAAGAATTGTTAATAGCCGTCTTGAAAAAGAAATTACAAAAGGCATTCAAACAATTCAGTATCAGCTTGTTACCTTACAGACCACAAACGGTCAGGCTCCATTTATTACAATTTTTATGTATCTGAATGAAGCAAATAATGAACAAGAGAAAAAAGATTTAGCAATGTTAATTGAAGAAATGCTAAAACAACGGAAGCAGGGAGTAAAGAATGAGGACGGTGTGTTTATTGCTCCGGCATTCCCGAAACTGATTTACTGCTTGGAAGAGGATAACATCCACGAAGATTCTCCTTATTGGTATTTAACAGTACTGGCTGCCGAATGCTCTGCCAAAAGATTAGTACCTGATTACATATCAGAAAAGATGATGTTAGAACTAAAAGGAGATGTCTATACCTGTATGGGGTGTAGATCTTTCCTCACGCCAGATCGTTTTACTGATGCCGGCGTAGGAAATATTGCAAATGCTAAAAATTATGTGCCTGGCAAACATAAATACTATGGAAGGTTCAATCAAGGCGTAGTAACTATTAATCTTGTTGATATCGCATTATCTTCTGAGAAAGATATGGATAGATTCTGGGAACTATTTGAGGAACGCACAGAATTATGTCATAAAGCGTTAAGACTAAGACATGAAAGATTATTAGGTACTCCTTCTGATGTATCTCCCATTCTTTGGAGATACGGTGCACTAGCAAGACTAGATAAAGGGGAACCAATCGACAAACTTTTATATAATGGCTACTCGACCATATCATTAGGGTATGCCGGATTATACGAATGTGTAAAGTACATGACAGGTCATTCGCATTCTGATGAAGGAATAGGAACAGAATTTGGATTACAGGTTATGCAAGCACTCAATGATAAGTGCGCACAATGGAAGCAAGCGGAGAACATTGATTATTCTCTTTATGGTACGCCAATCGAGTCAACTACTTATAAATTTGCTAAAAAGTTAAAGGAAAGATTTGGAATTATCCCAGGTATTACAGATCGTAATTACATTACTAATAGTTACCACATCCCCGTATTTGAGCCTATTGATGCTTTTGAAAAGCTAAGAATCGAAGCAAAATTCCAGAAACTTTCTCCTGGTGGAGCCATATCTTATATTGAAACACCTAGCATGGCAGAAAACATCCCCGCACTATTAGAAGTTATCAAATATATGTATGATCATATTATGTACGCAGAAATCAATACAAAGAGCTGCTATTGCGAGAAATGCGGATATGATGGGGATATTCCACTGGTAGATGAAAAAGGCAAACTAGTATGGAGATGCCCGAAATGTGGCAACGAAGATGCCTCAACAATGGATATTGCTTTTAGAGTTTGTGGCTACATTGGAACTGCTAAAAACGGAGGGAATCAAGGAAGATATGGAGATATCCATGATCGTGTAAAACACTTAGATGATTTTGAATACGAGGAAGAATAATATGCGATATGCTCAAATAAGAAAAATGGATATCAGTAATGGAGAAGGAGTGGGTGTAGCCTTGTTTGTGCAAGGCTGCCCCTTTCATTGCTATAATTGTTTTAATCAAGAGACATGGAATTTCAATGAAGGAAAAGAATGGACAGAAAATATCGAGAATTGTTTCTTTGATTTAATAAATCGAAACTACATACGCCGTGTTTCTTTCCTTGGTGGGGAGCCATTGGCGAATCAAAACGTGTCTGGTATGCTAGAAATCGTTCATAAAATCCGTATTTTATTTCCAGACAAAAAGATATGGATGTATAGTGGCTTTACCTGGGAAGAGATTTTTAATCTAACTCAAAAAGCGGATTCAGAAATTATAGAAAAAAGGAAAGAAATTATAGGGCAATGTGACATTTTAGTTGATGGTAGATATGTGGACGAGCAAAAGGATCTGGCGCTTAGATGGCGTGGGTCTGCAAATCAACGAGTGATAGATGTTCAAGAATCATTATTTCAAAGCGATATCGTGTTGCATTGCAAATAATATAAGAAAGGAAATATAGGGAAAATTTTATGCTAGGATTTATTTTAGGAATTATTATCGGAGGAATTATCGGACTTTTATTTATTTCACTAGGTAGAAGCGCCAAAACATACAGTCAGGAAGATGAAGGAATACATAAATATAGGGGTTTTGAATTTGTCTCTACAGAGCAGTTAGAAAAGGATTTTGGAGACGATAGAAACGAAGTGGTTATGAAATTACCGATGCGAGCAACCAAGGGTAGCGCTGGATATGATTGTTATGCCCCTGTTGATATATATCTTGGGCCCGGCAACGATATTAAGATCCCGACTGGCATAAAATCCTATATGCGCAATGGCGAGATGCTTATGGCAGTTCCCAGAAGCGGGCTTGGATTCAAATATTATTGCAGATTGGCAAACACAATCGGGATCATTGACAAGGACTACTATGACAACCCCGATAATGAAGGACATATTTTTGTGAAACTGAGAAATGAGGGGAATGAACCGATTATCATTAAGCATGGAGAGGCAATGTGTCAATTTATTTTTACGCCATTCCTCTTAGCTGATAACGATAATTTTACAGATGGGAATGACCGCAACGGTGGATTTGGAAGTACAGATAGCGTAGATTAAAAGAATAATTTGGTAAAATATGGTTAAACTCTTTATATGATTAAGAAGTGAAGGAGATGGTTTTATATAATAACGGCATCATATACAGTGAATGGCGTACCGATAGAAAAAACAAAACTAAAAGAGATAAAAATAGTTAGAAAAGATTATGCTGATTTTATAGAAACAATTAAGAAAAAAGTCAATAATTTCCAAAAGAAAGCGCAGTCTTAAATGTTGAAATATTAAAGCATTCTGATAAAATAGGTAATAGGAGATATTGGAACCCTATTACCTATTTTTTAAATGAATAAGGAGGTGTATGCCTATTAAGAAAGCTGCAATCTATATAAGAGTATCCACTGACGCACAGGCAGAGGAAGGATACTCCGTTGAGGCGCAGAAAGAACAATTAACTGCCTATTGTGTATCAAAAAGAATTAAACATTACGAACTGTATATTGATGGTGGTTGGTCTGGTAGTAATTTAGCAAGACCAGAGATACAGCGGTTGATTCAAGATGTGAAAGACAATAAGATTTCACATGTAATTGTTTTCAAACTTGACCGTTTATCCAGATCTCAAAAAGACACTCTCTATTTAATAGAAGATGTGTTCAATCCACACGATGTCAGTTTCGTTTCATTAAATGAAAGTATGGACACATCTACACCAATGGGCAGACTGATGATAGGTATTCTTTCTGCTTTCGCTCAATTGGAAAGAGAGAACATCAGATTAAGAACCCGAATGGGAATGAAGGAAAGAGTTAAGGCTGGCTATTGGATGGGAGGCGGTAAGATTCCATTTGGCTATGACTATGATTCTGAGGACGGAATTCTAGTGCCAAACAAGGACGCTGAAAAAGTCAAGCAAGTGTATGCATTGTATATTGCTGGTAAATCCCCACAAGTGATTGCAAATTTACTAGGATTAAAATATGAAAAACTCGTAACACAAATTCTAATAAGAAAATGTAATTATGGTGTAATCGAATACAACGGGGAAATTTATCAAGGTAAGCATGAACCAATTATCTCCAAAGAAACATATGATATGGCAATGAAATGCATGTATGAGAGAAAAGCGGTCAGAGCCAATTCTACAGAACATTTACTAACTGGATTAGTATATTGCGGAAAATGTGGCGCAAAAATGCGATACATTAAATGGGGTGGACAAGGATATAAATTCATGTGTTACTCACAACAAAAAAGCAAGCCCTATTTGGTTAAAGATCCAGATTGCGATCAACCCAAAATTTCCGCAGAAGAAGTTGAAACGATGGTTAAAAATGCAATTTTCGAATTTGCTGATAACTATGCGTTAGACAAAGAAGATAAAATCATTGAGCCGGAAGATACGATTTCATTACTGCTAAGTCAAAAAGAAATTCTGGAAAAGAAAATCAAGCGGTTATATAATATCTATGCAGAATCAGAAAATAGTATCTTATTAGATACGATCAATGATTTACAAAAACAATTAGAAAAAATCAATAATCAAATTGATTTTGAAGAACAAAATTCTAACATTCTACAGCTCCGTGAAGAGAAAAATATAATCCTGTCTACAGTAAAAGACATCTGGGACATATTAAGTGTACAAGAGCAAAAGACGATAATTAGGAAACTGATTGATAAAATCATCATCACGGATGCGCACATTACAATTAACTTTTCTATCTAAATTTTTTTATCCACTATTTCCACAAAGTACGATCATGGGAATGAACGTCCTTTGTGGAAATAGAACCACAAAGAGATGAAGGAGGAATTTCTTATGACACGCAGAGAAGCACTAGAACGGGCCATGGAGGCGTTAAAAAGCAGTGAGGGTAATGCAGATGCCATAAACAAATTAAAAGGATTATACAACGAAATACCGGCTTATCATTGGACAGAAGAAGCGGCATTGGACGCAATAGAGATGTGGGCGCAAGAACATAAGGGGCAGCTACCAAGTCATAAAAAACTCTTGGGAAGTAACAATCTACCATGTAAAAGAACCATTCAAAGACTGTTTCATATAACATCCATTGGAGACTTTTATAAAAAATACTTCCCTGAATATCAGAGAGCAGAGATTAATACATCTCCATATAAAAATGAAAAGAATGGCTATTATCTTCACACATTTAAAACAACCTACAAAAAGATACAAAAAATGACTGGAGAAAAGATAGTGATATTTAAACATTATGATCGCTACAGAGATAACAATACCCCATGTTTAAATACAATTATTCGGAATTGTCATGTAAAAAACTACAAAGAACTGTTGCTTTTGGCTGGCTTTATAAAACCGCAAACCCCAGTAAAAGTTACATCGGTATCAATCACATACCTGTCTCTTATACACATCTCCGAGCCCACGAGACTCGACGTCATGTC
>ERZ1090867.35-NODE-35-length-75159-cov-74.574723_pt1 | contig 75159 bp, 57 predicted proteins | sample MGYA00478476_ERZ1090867 | MGnify/ENA primary metagenome ERZ1090867 (study PRJEB33644, sample SAMEA5815742) | chicken gut metagenome | biome: Chicken; feature: Gastrointestinal Tract; material: Caecum | place: Ireland | collected 2019-01-01 | study: A study of the... | reverse complement strand
AGACGCCAGCAGGCCTCACCCGGAACTTAAGACCCACATTCCTTTACTTAACCCGGAATGGAGGATGGTGTTATGGATAACGACTTCCTGTCTCTTATCAAGACGCGTCGCGCCGTAAGGGCTTATACAGATGAACCTGTACCTTCCGATGTGCTGGACGCCATACTGGAAGCGGGAACTTACGCGCCTACCGGCGGCGGACGCCAATCTCCCGTCATTGTCGCGATCACGAATCCCGAATACCGGCAGGAGATAGCGAGACTGAACGCGGAAGTGATAGGGGACGAAACGGACCCTTACCATGGCGCACCCGTTGTGGTTGTGGTTTTGGCGGATGGCTCCGCGAACACCTTTGTGGAGGATGGGAGCTGCGTTCTTGAAAATATGATGCTGGCCGCCCATGCGCTCGGATTGGGCACCGTATGGGTGCATCGGGAGCGTGAGATTTTTGACGGTAAAAAAGGCAAGGCTCTTCTGCGGGAATGGGGGCTTCCGGAAACCTTACGCGGCGTCGGGGCGATTGCATTGGGTTATCCGGCCAGGGAGCCCGGTCGGCCCGCGGCTCGGAAGCAAAACTACATCGTACGGATCTGACATTCCGTTATCCGGCGCGATTCCCCTGCATCGGATAAGCGGAGAGGAGGAAAATATGCGAACCGAAAACAAAATGGCCGTTGAGCCCGTCGGAAAACTTATTTGGCAAATGTCACTGCCGCCTCTAATCTCCATGTTCCTGCAATATTCCTATAACCTGATAGACAGTGCGTTCGTGGCGCAGCTGAGCGAGAATGCGCTGACGGCGGTCTCCCTGTCGTTCCCGATCACGACTCTGATGAACGCGGCCTCCATCTGGATCGGCGTCGGCGTGAACGTGCTGATCGCCGGGTATCTCGGAAGGAAGGAGCAGGACAAGGCGAACGCCGCCGTCACGCACGGGTTGCTGCTGTCTTTCGGCATCGGCGCGTTGCTCACCCTGGTGTCGCTGTGCATGATGAGGCCTTATTTTCGGGCGTTCACCGGCAATGAGGAGATCTATCGGCTGAGCATCGCCTATATGGGCGTATGTTCGTTCATGCAGATTCCCAACATGGTGCATATCGCGATCCAGAAGATGATACAGGCCACAGGGAATATGGTGACCCCCATGTGGTTCCAGATCGCGGGGGTGGTCGTCAATTTCGTTCTCAACCCCGTCCTGATATTCGGCATCGGCGTCTTCCCGGCCATGGGCATAGTCGGTTCCGCGTCGGCCACCGTGTCGGGCTATCTGGTATCCATGATCCTGGCGTTCGCCCTGTTGCTGGGGACGAAGCAGAAAGTGCAGGTGAAAGTCAGAGGATTCCGTCTGCAAAGGCGGATGATCGGCCGGATCTTCGTCTTTGGGCTGCCGTCGTTCATCATGAATGCCCTCAGCTCGTTTATGGTGACCATCGTCAACCTGTTTCTGGTCGCGTATTCCGATACGGCAATCGCGTTCTTCGGCGCGTATTTCAAGGTGCAGCAGTTGATCGTCATGACGGTGAACGGTTTGATTCAAGGCTGCCTGCCTGTCATGCGGTTCAACTACGCCGCGGGGAACAAGGAAAGGCTGCATTTGGCCTTCCGATACGGAACCGTTTTGGTCACCGGCATGATGGTGCTGGGGACACTGGTCGTCGTCCTCCTCCCGGCGCAGATCCTGGGATTGTTCATGGCATCGGAAGCCATGCGTTCGTTCGGAATATCCGCCATGCGGATCATGGCGGCAAGCTACCTGTTCTGTGGCCTCTCCACGATGATCTCCACCTATTTCCAGGCCACGGAGAAGGTATATTCGAGCATAGCGATCCAGCTGTGCAGACAGTTGCTGTTTCTCGTCCCCGCGTTATGGTGTCTGGATAGACTGTTCCGGTTGAACGGGATCTGGCTTGCATTCCCCGTCGCCGAAATCGCCGCCCTGCTCGTTGCCCTCGTGATGATGGCATGGTATCGCCGCAAGGAAGGTTCCACGCCGCGTGTCGCGGACGGAAACGATGGACAAACGTCGCGACGTTGATCGTTAACGGGCGATCATGCCTGGCAAGTCGTCGTTACCGGCGTGCACGGGCGTCGCGGGTGCACAGCCGGTAATACTTGTGCGGCGTGGGTATGGCATCGCCCGATTCGACCAGGCCCTTGTTCATCAGGCTGCGCAATCCAGCCGCCACGGCGACGGGGGAGAGTCCGAGTTCGCGGATGATGTCGCGCACGCTGGCCGAGGGTTCGCGTTCGAGCAGATGCAGGATGCGCCTGGCGAAATCCCGTTCGGTCAACGCGGCGTCGTTCACGCGTCCGGGGATGACGACGCGGAACAGGTCGAGCTCGTTTTCGATACGCACCGGCTCGCGCGCCTCGCTGCGTAGCGCGGCGCCGATGCGCAGATATCCGGTGCCATTGTCGCGCAGCACGGTGCCGCCGTCCGGGGATGGGGCGGATTGCAGCAGGGAGAACAGGAACGCGTTGCGCGTGGACGTGGAGGCCTCATGGGTGAGCCGTTGTTTGGAGACCGCGCCGAACAGGCCTCCCGGGTTCGACACCTCGATCCGGTCGGTGAACACGTCGACGTGCACGGGCGTGCCGAGCGCGTCTGGGGAGTAATCGCGGTGGGTCAGCGCGTTGGCGACGGCCTCGCGCAGGACCAGTTGCGGATACATCGCGGTCTGCGCCGGGGCAGCGTCGGAGCCGGTGCCGGGAACGGCGGTCCATGCCATCAGCGAGGCGACCGTGTCGTCGATCATTGTGGGGATCGGCCCGGTGAACGTGTCGGACGCGACGAGTTGCGCGTCGCCCCTGAACACCTCGTCGCGTGAGGTTCCCGGGTATACGGCGACGGTGACGGTAAGCCGCGGGAAGAACTTCTGCGGATACCGGCCCACGGCCAGCAGTCCCGCGAGCGTGGGGTGCGCGCGGTGCGCGGCCTGCACCGGTTCGATGGCGTCGGGGGCGACGGTGTCCGGAGCCGTTGCGGTGTCGTTGCGATTCGTGTCGTGTGCGCGCGTTTCGTCGTCGCAGGACTGACGGTCTTCGGCATATTCATCTGTGGACGGTTCGCGCAGGATGCGCAGATCCAGCATCATATCCTCGTCGGAACGGTCCGCGAACACGTGCGGGTGCCGCTCGCGCTCGCGTTCGAGCAGGGCGCGGAGGAGTGTCGGGTTGAGATCGTCGAGCGTGGCCTCCGGCACGATCGCGATGTCGTGCTCCGGCTGGCGTTGCTCCTCGAGCAGGCGGTCGACCTCGTAGGTGGTCATCTTGCGGTCGCCGTCGCCGGTGCGGATGTAGGATCCGCCGTGCGGGCCGATTGAGGAGATGAAGCAGGGCTTCTCGCGCGGCAGCATCTCGTCGATGACGGCGAACACCAGGTTCGCACCCTCGAACGGGCAGGTCACGATCACCGGACGGACCACCGGCGTGAGTTTCTCGCAGGCCTGGCTCAGCGCCTCCTGCATCGCGCGTGCGTCGAAGTCCTCGACCGGCGTGAACCCGGCTTTCTCGCTCAGTCCCAGGATGATGTACCCGCCGTTGCCGTTGGAGAACGCGGACAGCGTCTCGGTGATGGTGGAGCTGATCTTGCGCTTGCATTCCTTGACCTCGCACTGCTGCGTATCGTTGCCGATGACGCGCATCAGTTCGATGAGCTCGGTCATCTTGGCCGTGTAGTCGTCGTTGTCCATCGCGCCTCCAAGGGTGTGCCGCTGCCACTCGGTGACGGTTGTACTCCGGCTGGCTCCGGTCGTACTCCGGTTGGTGCCGGTCCTCCATCACAGGTTCCTGTCATCCATCCTATGCCGACGGCGACGCGTGTACGGCGACGTCGGCCAAGCATGTCGCCATACCTCCGCGATAACAGGGCCGACACGGGACAGACGGGACGCAACAGGGGCGGGCTCCGCATCGCCCGTGAATCGGATACGATAAGGCCCGCGACGGGCGTTCCTCGTCGCGGGCCTTGACGCCGCGGTATGTATGGTTGCGCGGAATGCGATTACAGCACCGCGTCCATCGCCTGCTTGAGATCGGCGATGATGTCGTCGGCGTTCTCGATGCCGCAGCTCAGACGCACCAGGTCGATGCCGACCCCGGCCTCCTCCAGCTGCTCCTCGGTGAGCTGGCGGTGCGTGGTGCCGGCCGGATACAGCGCGCAGCTGCGGGCATCGGCCACATGCGTGGCGATCGAGATCATCTTGAAGTGGTCGAGCAGCGCGGAGACCTTGTCGCGGCCGCCGGGCACGCCGAAGGAGATCACGCCGCAGGTGCCGTTCGGCATGTACTTTTGGGCGGTCTCGTAGTACTTGTCGCCGGGCAGGCCGGGGAACTGCACCCAGCTGACGCGCGGATCGTCATTGAGGAATTCGGCCACCTTCTGCGCGTTCTCGCAGTGGCGCTGCATGCGCACGGCCAGAGACTCCAGATGCATGCCCATGATCCACGAATTCATCGGCGCCGGGGTGGAGCCGAAGTCGCGCATCAGCTGCGCGGTCGCCTTGGTGATGAACGCGCCCTTGCCGAAATCCTTCGCGTAGGTCACGCCATGGTAGGAGTCATCCGGCGTGGTCAGGCCCGGGAACTTGTCCGCATGAGCCATCCAGTCGAAGTTGCCGGAGTCCACGATCGCGCCGCCCACGCAGGAGCCGTGGCCGTCCATGTACTTGGTGGTCGCATGGGTCACGATGTCCACGCCGTACTCGAACGGACGGCAGTTGATCGGGGTGGGGAACGTGTTGTCCACGATGATCGGCACGCCGTGGTCATGCGCGGCGGAGACGAACTTGTCGAAGTCGAGCACGATCAGCGCCGGATTCGAGATCGATTCGGCGAACACGGCCTTGGTGTTCGGTTGGAACGCGGCGTCCAGCTCCTCCGGCGTGCAGTCGGGGCTCACGAACGTGCACTCGATGCCCATCTTGCGCATCGTCACGTTGATCAGATTGAACGTGCCGCCGTAGATCGCTGACGAGGCGACGATGTGGTCGCCCGCGTTGCAGATGTTGAACAGCGCGAAGAAGTTCGCCGCCTGGCCGGACGAGGTCAGCATCGCGGCCGCGCCGCCCTCCATCTCGCAGATCTTCGCCGCCACCATGTCATTCGTCGGGTTCTGCAGGCGGGTGTAGAAGTATCCGGACTCCGACAGGTCGAACAGTCGGCTCATCTGCTCGCTGGACGTGTACTTGAACGTCGTGGCCTGGATGATCGGCGGGGTACGGGACTCGCCGTTGCCCGGCTGATAGCCGCCCTGTACGCATGTGGTATCGATCGCGCTCATTGATGCTCCTTCTATTGTTGCCGCGATGCCTGCCGCCGCGTCGTCCCGACGGCGCGCGGCCGCATCGCCGGCCATGGTCCTGGCTACGCATACTCTAACACCGCGGGTCGGCGCGGAGGCTCGCGTGCCCGGTGGTTGGGCATCCATGTCATCTATGACGCGTTATCATCATCCGGTGAGCAAGACGAATGAGGGTATGCGTAACGGTATTGGAACGGGTGCTGCGGCGGGCGGCGCGGGCCGGGGTGATCGGCCGTCGTCGGGCGGCCGCCGGGTGGTGCAGACCCCGCAGGGCGTGACGGCGATGGTGGTCGCCGAGGTGGTGTACGGGTTCTTCCCGCTGTACTGGGCGGCGCTCGCGAACATCTCGTCGATGAACGTGATGCTGTACCGCATCGTGACCGCCGCGGTGGTGATGGTGCTGTTCATGTTGGCCACGCGGCGCTGGCCGCGGTTCGTGGCGTCGGTGAAGGCGCTGTGGGCGCGCCCGAAAGTGTTCGCCGCCGCGGTGGCCGCCGCCGTGCTGGTGACGATCGACTGGGTGGTCTACATCTACCTGGTGTCGATCGGGCACACCTCCGAGGCCAGTGCGGCGAACTTCCTGATGCCGTTGATCAACATGCTGCTGGCGTTGGTGTTCCTGCGGGAGCGGACGACGGGGTTGGGCATCGTCTCCATGCTGGTGGCGTTGGCCGGCGGCGTGCTGTATGTGATGGACACAGGCGCGTTCCCGGGGCTGGCGATGCTGATGACGTTCAGCTACAGCGGCTACTGCCTGATCAAACGCTTCGTGCCGTTGGACCCGTTCGAATCACTGACGTTCGAGACCGGCGTGCTGACGCCGTTCGCGTTCGTGGCGCTCGCCGTGCAACCGCGGTTCGGCGTGCCGGCGGGGGAGCCGTGGTGGGGGTGGCTGCTGCTGGCCGGCTGCGGCATCCTGACGGTGATCCCGCTGGTGCTGACCTCGTATGCGGTCAAGCACGCCACGTTCATCACGGTGAGTTTCAGCCAGTACATCACGCCGACGATCCAGTTGGTGCTGGGCATTGTGGTGTTGGGCGAGCAGGTGCCGGCCAGCCGGTTCATCTCGTTCACGGTGATCTGGCTGGCGCTGGTGATCTACTCCTTCGACGTGCTGCGCCAGCATCGCCGCCGCTTGACGTTGGGATGATCCGCGACGGCATGCCGCTGGATCGCGTGATATTGAGGGAAGGAATATGGCATGGACGGAAATAGTCGAACCATACGCGACATACCGTCGACCGGGCTGTGGGCCGCCCTGATATTTCTGGTCGCGTTGAACCTGCGTCCGGCGATCGCGGCGGTGGGGCCGCTGCTGACGCGGATCGGCGCGGACCTGAACTGGGGTGAGGGCGTGCAGGGAATCCTGGCGGCGATGCCGCTGTGGGCGTTCGCCGCGATCAGCCCGCTGGTGGGGCTCGTCACCGCACGGATCGGTACGGATGCGACGGTCGCCGTGGCGCTGGCGCTGCTGGCTGTGGGCGATGTCGTGCGTTCGGTCGGCGGACAGACCTGCGTATGGCTGGGCACGGTCGGCGTCGGCGCGGCCATCGCAATCGGCAACGTGCTGGTTCCGGTCATCGCCAAACGTGACTTCCGCGAACGTGTGTCGATGGCCACCGGCGTGTACTCCGGCTGCATCACCGCGGGGTCGGCGATCGCCGGGGCGACGGCCGTGCCCTTGGCCGACCTGCTGGGCGGCTGGCGGCCGTCGCTGGCGTTCTGGGCCGTGCCGCCGCTGGTGGTACTGGCGTTGTGGCTTATGCGTCTACGGCATACATCGCGTCGGGTGACCGCCGGGATGCGTCGCGACAAGACCGGGGAGCCTCGGGCGGACGCTGCGACCGTGCGCGCGGCGATGCCGTCCGCGTCGGGTGCCAAGAGTGTTGCGGATACAGGGGATTCATCGGAATGTCCGGATGCGCGCGTCCCTCGGAGCGGAACGGGCGACGATGCGCGGACGGTCGTCGGTGTCTCATCGAAGCCGGCTCCGCTGTGGCGTCGGCCGATGACGTGGTGGGTGACCTTATATATGGGGTTGCAGTCGGCGGCGTTCTACACGATGTCCAACTGGCTGCCAAGCGTATCCGCGGGAGCGGGGTTCGACGAGGGAACGGCGGGCATGCATCTGTTCCTGTTCCAATCGATCGGCATCGTCTCCGGACTGCTGGTGCCGATGCTGATGCAGGTCGGAGGCAATCAGGTGTGCGCCGCGCTGGTCTCCAGCCTGCCTATGGTCGCGGCGTATGTCGGCATGCTGACGCTGCCGCAGGCCATGATGGTGTGGAGCATTGTCGGTGGCTGCGGGCAAGGTTCCACACTGGTGGTGGCGTTGTCGTTGATCGCGTTGCGTGGCACCACCGCGCAGGAGACCGTCCGATTGTCCGGCATCGCCCAGTCGTTGGGATATCTGCTGGCGTCGATCGGTCCCGCCGCGTTCGGCATGCTTGCCGAGCTCTCCGGGACATGGTCGGCGCCGTTGCTGTTGGCGTTGGCGCTGGCTACGGCGCAATGCGTGGTTGCGGTGCTTGTCGGCCGTCCGCGTCCGTGAGCGGCGCAGCGTGTGGCAGGTGTGAAACACTTACGCGATATACGGATCGGTTGTGTTCATTAAGGAGTTGAGCGTCATGACGGCATTCGAATATGCGATGGAGCCGGACGAGGCGGTGAAATCCTCGATCCATGAGATTCTGCGCGCCTACAACCGCGAGCATTTCGAGATCCTGGACGAGCGGGAGATCGCGATCACGGCCAAAGACGATGACGGCGCGGTGGTTGGCGGCGTCTATGGCACGATGTTCGGCCAATGGCTGGAGATCGAGGTGCTGGCCGTGGCACCGGGGCACCGCGGCCGGGGCGTGGGCAGCGACCTGCTATCCCGCATCGAACAGGCCGGGCGCGAGCACGGCTGCCGGTATGCGCTGCTCAACACCTTCGATTTCCAAGGGCGCGACTTCTACCCGAAGTACGGCTACCGCCAGATCGGGGAGATTCAGGGCTACCCGCTGACCGGCAGCCAGCACTGGTTCGTCAAGGATCTCCGCTGATTTTCGCCTGCCCGGATCTCGTTCCCGTCCCGGTCCACGGCACCTTCGGATTCTGGCGCCCTCGGACTCTGACACCCTCGGACCCTGACGCATTGAGGCTCAACACTCCCGAACTCTCCGGACTCTGATGCATCGTGACTCTGATGCTTTCCCCAAAACGTTGTTATTCCGCGGTTCTGTGGAATATGTCAGAGTCACGATGCATCAGAGTCCGAACGAAGTCGGGTGTGTCAGGCGGCGGTGGCGGCCAGGTAGCCCTCCTCCACGGCGCGGTTGATGTCCGCGGCCTTGCCGTTGCAGTCGCCGACCAGAGTGACCTTGATACCGTGCGCCTCAAGCGCGGCGGTGTCGAAGGCCACCGGTGCTGTGCCGGAGGCGATGACCACGCAGTCGCAGGGGATGCTGATCGCCTGGGTCTGCGGTTCCGGCACGTCGGCCGCAGGCGTCGGCGCGGGGGCGCCGGGGCGTCCGGCCGGGGCGGGAGGATTCAACGTCTCGGTGGCCTCCACGGCGTCGGCGGTGATGCGGTCGACCTTGGTGTTGGTCTTGACCACCACGTTGTGCGCGGCGAAGTCCTCCATGATGAACGGTTTGACGGTACTCGACTCCTCGGCGGCGATCTGCCCCATCATCTCGACGATGGTGACCTCGCAATCGCCTTGGGCGATGTACTCGGCGGTCTCCGCTCCGACCAGGCCGCCGCCGATGACCACGACGCGGCCCCGCGGATGCTGTTCGCCGGCCAGCACCTTCCAAGAATCCATCACATGCGGCATATCCACGCCCTCGATCGGCGGCGTGGCGCAGCGTCCGCCGACCGCCACGATGACCTCGTCGGCACCGTCGGCGATGAGTCGGTCCGGCGTGGCTTCGGTATTGAGCAGCACGGTGACGCCCGCCGCGGCCACGGCACGCTCGTACCAGTGGATCGCGCGGTTCATCTCGTCCTTGCGCGGCGGTACGGCGGCGATGCCGAGCTGACCACCGAGGCGATCCGTCTTCTCGTACAGCGTCACGTCATGACCGCGCAATGCAGCGACGCGCGCCGCCTCCATACCCGCGGGGCCACCGCCGACGACCGCAATCTTCCGCGGCGTTTCGGCAGGGGTGATGACACGCTTATACTCATAGCCGTTCTCGGCATTGAGTACGCAGGAGATGAACCGACGGCTGGCGATGGCGTCGGTGCACCCGTGGTTGCACATGATGCACGGGCGGATCAGGTCGGCTTGGCCGGCGGCCACCTTGTTCGCGTAATCTGGGTCGCACAGGATCGGACGACCGAAACCCACGAAATCGCAGGCGTTTTCCTCGATGAGTCGTGCGCCGTCCTCTGGAGTCATGATACGGCCGACCATGGAGACCGGTACGTGGACCGCTTCCTTAATGCGGCGGGAATATGGCTCCATGAAGCATTCCGGGCGAGTGCCCATCGCGGGGATCGTGTCGTTGAGATTACCGGTGTGGTTGGCCTGCGCCACGTGGAATGTGTCAACGCCGTCTTCCTCGAGCAGTTGGGCGAGCGTCACCGCTTCGTCTATGAACAGGCCTCCGCGGCCGAGCTGGGGATTTTCGGTGATGATCGGCAGCTTGTAGTCGATGCAGATGTCCGGTGATCCCTCGCGGATGGCGCGTACGACCGCGCGGGCGAAACGGGTCCGGTTCTCGAAGCTGCCGCCGTATTCGTCGGTGCGCTGGTTGATCAGCGGCGAGCACAGTGAGCCGACCAGACGGTCGCCGTGCACTTCGATGGCGTCTGCGCCGGCTTGCGTGGCGCGGCGGGCCAGTGCGGTGATGTGGCCGAGGATCTCCTGAAGGCGTTCGCCGGTGACTTCATTGATGTAATGCTGCATGTCATGGTGCAGTTTGGCCCGGGCACCGGCCATGTCGCCTTTGGCGAAGAGTTCGGCCACGGCCACCGTGTCGTACTCCGGGTGGAACACCTGCAGGCCGAGCTTGCAATCGAATTCGTGCAGCGCGTCGGCCAGGGCCTTGAACGAGGGGATCTGATCATCGTTGACGAGCTTGGGCGTGGGGGAGATAGTGTGCACGGGGGTCACGTCGCCGAGCACGATGTAGGAGGCTCCGCCTTCGGCCACGCGCTTGTAGAAGTTGATGCTCTGCTCGGTGATGGAGCCGTCGCGCGCCTCATAGCCGGTGGTCATCGGCGGGAACATGATGCGGTTCTTCAGGGGCATATGGTTGATCTCGAGCGGTTCGAGCAGGGTTTGCAATGTCATGCGATGCTCCTTTGCGTGTATGGGATGGGTGGATGGCTGTGCCGTGGTGCCGGCCGGCCTCAGAGCTGTGTGGTGCGCTATGAGGCGAGGATCTCAACATTGAGATGTCAATACTTCATTGTTGATATGCACGCTATCGCCACAAGCTGGGGACTCTGTTGCGGCGCGCCGTTGGCTTTGTCGAGGTTGCGGGCCGGATCGTGTCTGTGCTCTGGCCTGCGGCGATGCACTATAACGGAGTCGTCCGGGCGTGTGTCGCCGGACTTGCGTGTCACATGTGGGTGTGGTGCGGAACGCATGGTGGTCGTCCGGGAGATTCTGTACCGCATGGTTGCGGTGCTTGGAGTGGATGTGGGGTGACCTGTCGCTTTCGGACTCTGATACATTCAGGGCTCGGTGAGGAATTGAAAAGTGTCGAAATTCCAAGGTTTGGTGAAGCGCGGTACGGTGGAGATGTATCAGAGTCCATGAAGTTGTGGGTGGGATGGATTGGGAGGAACCGGTGTGTGGTGGCGCGAAACGCCGATAAAGTTAAACGAATTGACATACTTGGGTAAATGGTCTTACTATGTATGCAACGGCGGACCACAAGAACGCCGACACAATAACAGCTCGAATCAACAGCAAAGGAGCAACCCATGGGTCTGTGGGATGTTGACAAGATCGAATACGTCGGTCGCCAGAAGGGACCGCAGGAGGGCCTGGCCTTCCATTACTACGACGCCGACCGCGTCGTCGCCGGCAAGAAGATGAAGGATTGGCTGCGCTTCGGCGTCGCCTGGTGGCACACCTTCGATCAGGAGCTCGTCGATCCGTTCGGCACCGGCACCGCTCACCGTCCGTGGTACGGCAAGTACTCCAACCCGCTCGACGAGGCTCTGGCCAAGGTCGACTACGCCTTCGAGTTCTTCACCAAGCTCGGCGCCGAGTACTTCTGCTTCCATGACCGCGACATCGCTCCGGAAGGCGACACCCTGCGTGAGACTAACGCCAACCTGGACAAGGTCGTCGACAAGATCGAGGAGAACATGAAGGCCACCGGCGTCAAGCTGCTGTGGAACACCTCCTCGCTGTTCACCAACCCGCGCTTCGTCTCCGGCGCCTCCACCTCGCCGTTCGCTGACATCTACGCCTACGCTGGCGGCCAGCTGAAGCACAGCCTGGAGATCGCCAAGCGCCTGGGCGCCGAGAACTACGTGTTCTGGGGCGGCCGCGAAGGCTACGAGAACCTGTGGAACACGCAGATGCAGCGTGAGCAGGAGCACATGGCCAAGTTCTTCCACATGTGCCATGAGTACGCCAAGGAGATCGGTCTGGACGCCCAGTTCCTGATCGAGCCGAAGGCCAAGGAACCGACGATGCATCAGTACGACTTCGATGCCGCCACCGCCATCGCCTTCCTGAAGACCTACGACATCGACTTCATGAAGCTGAACCTCGAGGGCAACCACGCCAACCTGGCCGGCCACACCTACCAGCATGAGATCCGCACGGCCCGTGAGGCCGGCGTGCTCGGCTCGCTCGACGCGAATCAGGGCGACAAGCTGATCGGCTGGGATATGGACGAGTTCCCGACCGACCTGATGGAGACCACCACCGTGATGTGGGAGGTCATCGACGAGGGCCAGATTGGCCCCCACGGCGGCCTGAACTTCGACGCCAAGCCGCGTCGTACCTCCTTCGACGCCGAGGACCTGTTCCGTTCGCACATCGCGGGCATGGACACCTTCGCCGCCGGCCTGCTGGTCGCCGCGAAGATGCATGAGGACAAGTTCATCCAGAACCTGCAGGCCGAGCGCTACGCCTCCTACGATTCCGGCATCGGCGCCACCATCGAGGACGGCACCGCCACGCTGGCCTCCCTGGAGGAGTACGCTCTGGACATCCCGCAGGCCAAGCTCATCGAGGCCACCAAGTCGGACCACCTGGAGTCCGTCAAGGCCACGATCAACAACTACATCATCGACGCCCTCGCCGAGGCGTGATGATTCCGGGCCCGACCTGCCGGGAGGGCCCGAAGATGGCGAACCGGTGTCGGCCGCTTCGGCGGTAAGAGGTGGCCGACACCATAGAACCAGTCATATTCTCCTTTCTCCTTTTCCTTCCGATTGATCGAGAGAACGCCTGCGGGGGCAACCCGTGGGCGTTCTCCCGTTTCGGGGCTCCGAAAGTTTCACCACACTTTGGTACAACGCTGTATGAAAGTTTCGAGACAGCGCATCCAACTCTCTGTACAAGGACCACGACGATGACCACAACCACCATCACCAATCCGATCCTGACCGGCATGTACCCGGACCCGTCCTGGATGTGGGACGCGGACCACGGCCGCATCGCCATGGTCAACTCCTCGTTCGAACTGGTGCCCGGCCTGCCGATCCACACCTCCGACGACCTGGGGCGGTGGATCCACGTCTCCGACGCCATCGACGAGGCGATGGCCCGTCGTCTGCTCATCCCGTTCGTGGAGGATTCGGGCGGCGTCTACGCGCCGACGCTGCGTCGCATCGGTGGCCGGTACGTCATCGTCTGCACCATCGCCCGCATCAATGAGGAGGCGGCGCGGCGCGGCGGCGTCATCGAGGAGGAACTCGCGGCCGCCGCCAAGGCGGAGGGCAACTTCGCAATCGTGGCCGACACGCTGGAGGGACCGTGGTCCGGCCCGTACTGGATCGAGGGCGCCGAGGGCATCGATCCGGACATCTTCGAGGATTGCGACGGCGCGGTGTACTGGACCCAGACCCGTCCCGCCCTCGACCCGCAGTGGGAGGGGCAGACCGAAATCTGGACGCAGCGCATCGACCCGGAGACCTGGACCCTGATCAACGACGGCCAGGCCGCCGGCGATGGCAGGACCGTGATCTGGCGCGGCTACGGCGTCGATGCGGTCTGGGCCGAGGGACCGCACCTGTACCGCATCGGCGACTATGTATACCTGTTCACCGCCGAAGGCGGCACCAGCTTCGAGCACAGCGAGATGGCGATGCGCGTGTTCGCGCCGCAGGGACTCAAGGCCGCAATCGAGACGTTCCGCGCGGACATCGCGGAGGCCGGCGTCGCAATCCCCGCGCCGCGCGAGGGCGAACACTGCCTGCTGGGCACGCACGACCGTCTGTTCCATGCGAATAAGAAGAACCCGATCCTGACCCACCGCCATCTGGGTCTGAACGAACCGGTGCAGTGCGTCGGCCACGGCGACATCCTGCACCACCCGACGCTGGGCTGGTGGATGGTCAGCCTGGGCGTGCGTGAAACCAAGGGCGCCAACCCGGGCGAGCTGCTGAGCTACCTGGGTCGTGAGCCGTTCATCGCGCCGATGACGTGGGAGCATAACCCGTCGAGTTGGAAGCTTGACGGCGGCGGCGCACCGACCCTTGACCCGGGCGATCCCGGCTGGCCTGTCGTCGCGCCAGGCCTGGGCCGGATGCCGGAGCGTCTGACGATTCTCGACGCGGGGACGGATATCGCCGCTGATGATCCGGCCGTCCGCGGCATGACGGCCGTCGCCGACGACCGCGCGGTCCGTGTGCTCATCGGCCTGAACGACGCCGGGACCCGTGCCGCGGCGGCCCGTCCGGTGCTGGATGCCGATCGCGAGGCCGACCTGACGATCCGCGATGAAACCGGCATCCGGTACGCGCGCATCGCCGAGGACGACACGCTGCTGTCCGTACCGGACGGCGGCACGTTGGTCATCCGACAGAACTCCACCCATCTGGTCACGCTGTGCCATGGCCGGGGAGACGGCCGACGGCCGGCGGGCGTCACCTGCACCTTCACCGAGGATGGCGTTGACGACACCCGCAGCTATGGGCCGCTGCCGGAAGGCTGCACGCGTGTGGCCATGCTGATGCGTCGCAACGAGCTGACCGTGCTGGCCTATGACGGGACCCGTGATGTGGCCGGGCTTGTGGAAGAGGCGATCCGCGGCGACGAGCCCGATGGCTGCCGGGTGCTGGACCGCCACGATGCCCGTTTCCTGAGCACCGAATGGTCGGGCGGCTTCGTCGGCTGCCTGGCCGGCGTGCCGACCGGGACTCCGGCCGTCGACGGGGAGACGATGTGCTGATTGCCCGGGCCGAAACCGGGGGACGCATGCCGTGGCGGTTGGCGATCGCCCTGGTGATCGGTCCGGCCGCCTGGCTCATGCCCCATCAGGGCGCGATCTCCACGCTGTTGCCGCAGCGCGTCAGCGAGATCGATCCGGCGAACAAGGTTTCGCTGGTCATGATGTTCTCGACCATCGCGATGTTGGTCGCGCTCGTATCGAACATCGTGCTCGGCGCCTGTTCGGACCGCACCCGTACGCGGTTCGGCAAGCGTAAGCCGTGGATCATCGGCTGTTCGATCCTGTCCTGTCTGGTGCTGTTCGCGTTCGGACGGGCCGACGGCATCGGCGCGATGCTCGGCTGGTGGTGCCTGTACGAGCTGGTGGTCAACGGCGTCGCCGCCGCGATGATCGCGCAGCTGTCCGATCGGGTGCCGGCGCGATGGCGGGGCACCGTGTCCTCCGCGTACGGCCTCGGGCAGATGATCGGCGGACAGGCCGGGATTCTCGTGGCCGCACAGTTCCTTGAGAATGTGACGCTGGGCGTGGAGACCTTCGCCGCGGTCGCGCTGATCGGTGGCATCATCTCCGCGCTGCTGGCCGGGGAGCGTTCGAACCTGGACGAACCGATGCCGCCGTTCAACCCGCGCGGGCTGCTGAGGATGTTCATGTTCCCCACGCATGGCGCGCGCGATTTCTACAAGACGCTGGCGGCGCGGTTCCTGTTGACGGTGGGCAGCAGCATGATCTCGAACTACATGCTGTACATCCTGCAGGACTACCTGCACCTTGATCAGGCCGGTGCGCAGAGGATGCTGTCCATCAACTCGTCGATCACACTGGTGATCGGGCTGGTCTGCTGCCTGGCGGCCGGCCCGCTCGCCGATCGGATCGGGCGGCCGAAGATACTGACGGTCATCACCGCCTGCATGATTGCCGTCGGCGCGATCGTCCCCTTCCTGTTCCCGACCCCGGCGGGGCTGATCGCGTTCTCGGTGATCGTCGGCATCGCCAACGGCGCGAACTCGTCGCTGATCCAGACGATCAGCGTCGAGGTGCTGCCGAACCCGAACGCGGCCGCCAAGGATCTGGGTTTTCTGAATCTGGCGAACACGTTGGGCGGCGTCGGCGGATCGTTCGCGGCGGCGATGGTGATCAACGCGGTCGGCTACGGTGGCGTGTTCGTCGGCGAGGCCGTGGTGGTGCTGGTGGCGGCCGCGTTGTTCCGGTCAATCCGCTGCGTGCGCTAGTCGGAAGGCTGAGGATCGGCATCGATGGATGGTCTCGGTGCCGATGGATGGACGCCGCCCGGACGATGGTATGGCATGCGCCATGGCCGGTTCGATGGCGACTGGCCATGGCGTCGCCGTATTGGCGGGGAGCAGGGGATCGGGTGTCGAAATGAGCGGTTCCGTTGGTCTAAACCCATCAAAACGTGACGGTTGACGATATTTGAACCCATCAAAACGTGTCGATCCGGCATCTCCTAACCCATCAAAACGTGACAAATCGACGATTCCTAACCCATCAAAACGCGCAAAGAGAGAAGTGTCTCCACTCCGTGAAATGAAAACCGGCCAACTCTGGGAACAAAAACAGTCCAACTCTAGGAACGAAAACGGTCCAACTCGGGGAGCGGCTGGTAGTAATCATTGCAATATCAAGGTTTTGGAGAGTTGATACGATCCATCATGCAAGTTCGCCGAACGCGTGGGACCGCTCAGTGCGGTTCGCTGATCTCCAGCGGGCGCGTGCTGTCCCGGACGATCAGCGTGGTCGGGTAGATGGAGCGGTTCTGGATCGGTCGACCGTGCGATTTGTCGATGATCATGCGCACGGCCGCGGCGGCCATGTCCTGCAGCGGCTGGCGTACCGTGGTCAGCGCCGGACCCATGTACGCCGCCGTCTGCACATCGTCGAACCCGATGACGGACAGCTGTTCGGGGATCCTCAGATCCAGCGTGCGCGCCGCCTCGTAGACGCCCATCGACTGCAGGTCGTTGCCCGCGAAGATGGCCGTCGGCCGTTTGGAGGAGTTCTTGAGCAGCGACAGGCCCTGCAGATAGCCGCCCGCCGTGGAGAAGTCTCCTTCGCGCACCAGGTCGGGGTCGAAGGGGATGTCGTGTTCGTCCAAGGCCGCCTTGTATCCGTCGAGGCGGGCCTTGGAGCACAGCATGGAGTTCGGTCCGGTGATGATGCCGATGCGGGTGTGCCCCAGGGAGAGCAGGTGACGGGTGGCGATGAGGCCGCCGGTCCAGCTGTCGGCCTGTACGGAGAAGTTGTCGGGGGAGGGATCGCCGGCCGGGTCGAGCGTGACATAGTCGATGTTGAACGCTTGCAGGCGTGATTTCTCCGATTCGGTGAGGTTCGAGAAGACCAGCACCACGCCGAGCGGTTGACGGCGCAATACGCCTTCGACCCACCGGGAATCGGGGTGCGAGCGGTCGCCGCTTTCGGTGGTGACGACGCTCATCTCATGGGCGCTGGCCTCGTGCACGATGCCACGCAGCACCTCCAGCGACCAGATGTTGTCGAAGTTCTGGAACACGGTCTCGATGAGCCGTCGGTTCTTCGACGCGGAGACGCGTTTGGTGTAGCCGCTGTCCCGCAGCGCCTCCTCGATGATTTGTCGGGTGCCGGCGGCCACGTCGCTGCGGCCGTTGAGCACCTTGGAGACCGTGGCCAGGGAATACCCGGTGCGTTCGGCGATGTCGGCTAGCTGCGTGGATTTGGACGACGCTCGGTGACGACGCGCGGTGTCGGACATATGCAACCCCTTCTACGATATGACGTACAATGTATTCGAGAATACCGGAGTCCAGTATATCGAAATTTTCGACAACACACGAAGAGTGCCGTCTGAAAACATGAAAGCGTCGAAAACTTTCGAAAATGTTCGGAAAGCGTTGAATGTAGAGTGTCGTCGGTGGCTGTCGAGACGGCGGTAGATGTCTGGGCGGGTGATGTGTGGGTGCTTGATGGGGGTGCTGGGCGGTGTGGGGGATGTACGAAAGACTGAAATAATGCCGTAATCAAGCGATGTCAAACGTTTGCACCGATGCTTCTGCGGTAGGCGGGGTGTGTGGGAGTGGGTTTAGGGCGTGGGACGCGACACGCCGCGCGCTGTAAGTTTGACGGTTTAACTAACTCGCGATAGTATTTTTTTATCGAAAACAATGAAAGTTTTCGGAAATATTAGAATTCGGAATCGCGAGACGATCGGGTTCGACGGGCCGCAACGCTGCACAACGGCGGAGGGCCCCTCGACTCGGGAGTGAAGAACGCCGCGTCGGGATACCGGGGCGGTTGCGGTTTCGAACGACATATAGGAGGAACGATGAAGTTTAAGAGGATTCTGGCCGCCGGTGTCTCTGCCGCTGCCGTGCTGGGCATGGCCGCCTGCGGTGGCGGTGGTTCCGCCGCCGACGATGGTACCGTCGAAATCACGTTCTGGCACAACTCCACCACCGGTGACGGTAAAGCTTACTGGCAGTCTGCCGCCGATGCCTATATGGAGGAGAATCCGAACGTCAAGATCACTATCACCGCCATTCAGAACGAGGACATGGATGGCAAGCTTCAGACGGCGCTGCAGGATCCGAATTCCGCGCCCGATATCTTCATGGGTCGTGGTGGCCAGAAGCTGTATGAGGTGGTGGAAGCCGGCCAGGCCAAGGACCTGACTGACTTGCTGTCCGACACTGTTAAGGAACAGATGAGTGCGGCGTTGGAATCGAGCACGTACGACGGACGTACGTATGCTGTTCCTCAGTCCGTTCTGCCTGGCGGTCTTTGGTATTCCAAGGATCTGTTCGCTCAAGCCGGTATCACTGAGACTCCGACCACTTGGGATGAGTTTGCCGATGCCGTGCAGAAGCTTAAGGATGCGGGTATCACCCCAATCGCTGTTGGTGCCAAGGATGCATGGCCGGCTGCGCACTGGTGGTACTGGTTCGCGCTGCGTGAGTGCTCTGTGGATGCTTTCACCACCGCACAGGAAAGCAAGGACTTCTCTGATTCTTGCTGGCTGAGGGCTGGTGAGGACGTTCAGAATCTGATCGATCTCGACGGTTTCAATGAGGGCTTCCTGACCACTTCGGCTCAGCAGGGTGCAAGCTCGTCCGCTGGTCTGATCGCTAACCACATGGCTGCCATGGAACTTATGGGCGGCTGGGATCCTGGTGTGATTCGAGACTTGACTCCTGACGGTGAGGCTCTGGCGGATCTTGGCTATTTCGCGTTTCCGACGATTGACGGCGGAGAGGGCGATTCCACCGCAATCATGGGTGGTGTTGACTCCATGGCCGTGGGCGAGTGGGCTCCGGACGAGGCTGTTGATTTCCTGAACTTCGTGTCCGAGAAGGAATGGCAGGAGAAGTACGCTGAGGCATTCGCCACTATTCCTGCTTCCAAGGAAGCTCAGGGAGCCGTTACGGATCCAGCTCTGCAGCAGTGCTTGGAGGCCTACAACAATGCCTCCTCCGTTTCGATTTGGCTTGACACGATGCTCGGTCAGAACATTGGTAACGCTTTGAATGAGGGCGTCGTCAACATGCTGGCCGGCGAGGGCAGCGCCGAAGACATTGTCAAGGGCATCGATGCCGCGGCCGCTAAGGGCTGAGGCCTGATTCACTGAGACAGTTACGTGGCGGTCTGGATATTCGGACCGCCACTCTTCAAAGAGGAAGGTTGATCGATGTCTCTGAAAAAAAGAGCACAAGATAGAACGTCGGTCGGGTCTGCATTGAAAGACAAGACTCGCAAGCGTATTGAAATCGCCGTACTTTCCGTTCCCGCTCTGGTCATGTTCATTGGCTTCGTTATTCTGCCGGTGATTATGGCGGCATACTACGGATTCTTCCGGTGGAAGGGATACGGAAGCCCGACGGTCAATGGCGAATTTGTTTGGTTTGACAACTATAAGATCATCCTCACGGATCCTAATTTCCAAGAGGCGGTCGGACACACGCTGTTCATCGCCGTTATGTCTTTGGTAATCCAAGGACCGTTGGCGATCTTGTTCGCATTGTTGCTGAATCAGAAATTCAAAGGCCGTGCGTTGATTCGTACGCTCATCTTCGTGCCGTACGTGGTCTCCGAGGTCATTGTCGGTACCGGTTGGAGCTTGATGCTTCAAACCACGGGCGCGGTGAACGCGCTTTTCGAAAAGATCGGATTGCCTGGAGTCGATTGGATTGCCGATCCCAAGATTGCAATATGGACGTTGATGTTTATCATCTCGTGGAAGTACATCGGTTTTGCCGTCATTCTGATGATTGCCGGTATGCAATCGATTCCTGAGGAGTTGTACGAGGCTGCAATGGTGGACGGTGCCGGATTCTGGCGGCGTCAGTGGAGCATTACGCTTCCGCTGCTTGCTCCCACCATCCGCATCTGGGCGTTCATGTCTATCATTGGCTCCCTGCAGCTATTCGATCTGGTCTACATTATCTGGGGCCAGTATGTCGCTTCGACTGCAGGCACTTCGACAATGGCTACGTATATGGTCCGTGAAGGGCGCCTGGCAAACAACTATGGCTATGGTAGCGCGGTTGCGGTTGTAATCTTCATCCTGTCGCTCGTTATTGCCCTCTCTTATCAGCGGTTTGTTCTGAACCGTGATCTGGAAGGTGCCTTGACCGACGAAAAGGACGCCAAGCGACGGGCCAAGCGTCAACAGCGCGAAGCCAAGAAGCTCGCCAAGAAAAACGGGCAGCTGGCTCTCGCAACGAGTGAGGTGAAGTGAGATGGCTTCCAAGAAAAACACGAAATACACTGAGGCGAACGGTTATCGAATGTCTCACAAGACTCCGTGGGGCAATCCTATCGTTTACTTCTTTTCACTACTGCTAGTCGGTATTTGTGTAGGCCCGGTGCTGTACATCATCATCGGAGGCTTCCGTACTAATTCGCAGATTACTCGTGACCCTGCAGGCTTTCCGGATCCATGGAATTTCGAAAACTATAAGACGGTTTTCACTTCCGGAACGTTCTGGGGTGAACTGGTAAACTCGTTGATCGTAGGTCTTGGCACCATGGTTGGCGTGGTCGTGCTCGCGCTGATGGTCAGCTTCGTGATTGCTCGTTATCAGTTCAAGCTTAACGGCTTGCTCTATTCGCTGTTTGCGGCGGGCATGATGTTTCCGATTACGGTTGCCATCACACCGCTTTACATCTTGCTGCGCAATCTGAGCCTTGTGAACACTCACCTTGGTCTGATTCTACCGCAGATCGCATTCGGTCTTCCTCAAGCGATCATTATTCTCGTACCATTCCTGAAATCGATTCCGCTGGAATTGGAAGAGGCTGCTGAGCTTGATGGATGCTCACGCCTTGGATTCTTCGTACGAATGGTCTTGCCGCTATCGTGGCCGGGTGTTGCAACCGTGGGCATTTTGTCGTTCGTTTCCAGCTGGAACGCCTATATGCTCCCGTTGTTCCTACTCAATGATTCGACCAAGTACACGTTGCCGCTGGGCGTTCAGATGTTCAGCTCGGAGCATTCAGTCGATACTGCGCAGGTGCTGGCGTTCACATCGCTGTCGATGATTCCTGCTCTGATCTGCTTCACGATCTTCCAGAAGAAGATCGTCGGCGGTCTGACCGGTGCCGTCAAGGGCTAATCGGCGCAGTCAAAAGCTGATTGGTCATCAGGAAGGGCACCCCCGAAGATGAACTGCCTCCCATTTCTTGGACTGGAAAGTAAAGTCCGGGTGATGGGAGGTTTTTCCTTGACGATCTACGACAGGTCCGTGAGGGAGATGGCCTGCAGACTCTTCGAGCGTGGGCTTGGTTACAAGGCCGCGGCGAGGCGTCTGGGGATTCCGCCCAGGGCCGTGAGAAAATGGCAGCAGACGTACCGAGCCGTAGGGAGGGGTGGTCTGCTGGGCATGGGCAGGGCGAAAGCGAGATACGACTACGGGACCAAGGTCGCCGCGGCGCGCGCCGTGGTCGACGGCGGGATGTCCAAGCCCGAGGCGATGGAGCGCTTCGGGGTGGCGAGCATCAGCCCGCTGGAGAGCTGGTGCCGCCGATACCGCGAGGGCGGAGCCGAAGCGTTGAGGCCCAAGCCGAAGGGCAGGCCGCGCAGGGAGGCCACGCCCGTGACGCGCGAGGAGGAGCTCGAGCGCGAGGTCCGCAGACTTGAGGCCCAGGTGGCGTACCTAAAAAATCGGGCTCTTGTGTTGTTTTCGTGGGTGGTGGCTCGTCGTTGAGCCGTTGAATGCGAAGGTGTGAGGGGCGTTTCCTGTGGGTTTGTTTTTCGACCAGGAACACGACCGGGGAAGGCGCCTTGGTTGAAGAGCATGTTCAAGCGATTGCTGAACGTCGAAGACATGGTGGTCGGGGACGTGTCGTTGGACGACTCCCCGCTACGCGGCGCGCCCGTCCTGGTGGCGCGCGTCAGGTGCGGGAAGGGAGCGTCGCGCTGCTCGCGCTGCGGGCGAAAGGCCCCGAGATACGACAACGGCGGGGCGGGCGAAGCTGGCGGCATCAGGGCTTCGGTTGCTTCCGCGTCGGGCTTTCCGGCCCTGTCCCGCGGGTGGAATGCCGTCCGCGCGGCGTGGTGGTCTCCCGGGTGCCGTGGGCCGGGCCGGGCGGCCGGTTCACCCGCGGCTTCGGATCCGGGTGCGCATGGCTGATGACGGTCGCCGGCCAGAGGACCGTGAGCGGTTTCCCGCATATCGCGTGGAGGACCGCCGGCGGCATCGCCGGACGGGTCGCCGGCCGGCTGGAGTCCTCGATGCCGTGCATGTTCGACGGGTTGCGCGCGATCGGTGTGGACGGGACCGGCCGCGGGAAGGGCCACGCGTACATCACCGTCATCGTCGGCCACGGGCGCGGACGCGTGGTCTGGGCGCACGGCGGGCACGGCAGACAGGTCCCCGGCCTGTTCTTCCGGCAATTGACGCCGGAGCGGCGCGCGTCGATCCGGATCGTGACCGGCGACGGGGCCGGATGGATCGACTCGTCCGTGGCCGAGCACCGCCCGAACGCCGATCCACGGCCCTCGCCACACGCGCCGACGCGGATCCCAAGGGCCGGCTCTACCGTTCGTGGCAGCTCAGGGAACTCCTGCGCACGCTCCTGCGCCAGCCCGTCGAACGGGCCGAAGCGGAACTCAAACGATGGACCGGCCGGGCGTCCCGCTGCCGCATCCCCGAGATCGTCGAACTATGCGGGAAGATCCGCAGACGCCGCGACGACATCCTCACAACCATCAGGCTCGGCTATTCCAACGCCAGGATCGAAGCGTTCAACAACAAGATCAAGGTCACCATCCGCATGGCCTACGGCGTCCGCAACACGGACAACCTCATCGCCATGATCAAACTCAGATGCTCAGGACTACCCATCCACCTGCCAACACCCATCCTCTAACCCACGAAAACAGCAGAAGCCTCCGAAATCGGTATTCCACCAGCGCATCCTTCAACTGCTTTCGAGTATAACGATATTTCAACAGTGTGGCTGGTTTAGCGGCGCGTCGAGGTCACCGATAGGTGAAATATCATCGAAAATACTGAATTATTTTCGAATTTCTCTCATATTGTGGACAAAAGGACACGGTGTGGTGTGAAAAAATACCGGAAAATCAACAATTTTGAGCACCTTTCATGCCAGTGTCTTAAGTTTGACAAATGAATTAACTAAACTTATGCTGTAAATTGTTTCGAGAGAAGAAATCGAAATGTCGGACTATTTATAGCGAATAGCCCGAACCTTCTCAATTCCACAGCAAAGGAGTTCGAAGATGAACACAAAGAGATGGCGAAAGGCGGCGGCCCTGGCCGTGGCCGGCCTGATGACGCTGTCGATGGGGGCATGCGGCGGCGACGGCGGCGGCAGTCCGCAGTCCGACCAGGTCATTATCAACAGCGTGATGAACTCGTCTTCCCAGGCGTCGCTGAACTACAACCCGTTCTCCCCGACGGCCCTTTCCGGCGTGGTCGGCGCCCTGTACGAGCCGCTGTTCTTCATGAACAACCTCAAGGACGACCCGACCCAGCTCGAGCCGCTGATGGGCGAGTCCTACACGATCAGCGACGACGCCAAGACCATCGACGTCAAGATTCGCGAGGGCGAGAAGTGGTCCGACGGCGAACCCTACACCGCCGAGGACGTGGCCTACACCTTCAACCTGGTCGATTCCAACGCCTCGCTGAACACCAGCGGCTTCGCCGGCACCGCCGAGGCACTGAGCGACACCGAGGTCCGCATCACCCTCGACAAGTCCGAGTCGGTGAACGCGCTGTCCTACCTGTCCGGCACGATGATCGTCCCGAAGCACATCTGGGAGAACATCGACGATCCGGTGACCTACACCAACGAGGACGCGGTCGGCTCCGGCCCGTTCACCGTCGAAGGCGGCAACTTCTCCCCGACCGCCTATACGTTCATGAAGAACCCGTACTACTGGGAAGACGGCAAGCCCGAGGTGGACGGCGTGCGCTACGTGCTGATCACCGGCGGCACCCAGGCCTCGCAGAACGCGCTGACCGGCGGCGACGTCGATTGGATGTCGGCGATCTTCCCGAACATGGACCAGGTGCTCTCCGGCTACCCGGACATCGCGACCGTCGACGTGCCCTCCAGCCAGATGGCCTTCATGACCTGCTCGAACGCCGACCTCGGCTGCACCGGCCCGATCACCGATCCGGCGGTCCGTAAGGCCATCTACTACGCGCTCGACCGCGACCAGATCAACAAGCTCGCGCTGAACGACCAGTACAGCGAGCTCGCCGGCTCGCTCTACCCCTACGGACAGTTCACCAAGTACATGTCCAAGGACGTCCCCGATTCGCCCATTCCGGGTGAGGCCCGCGTCGACGAGGCGACGAAGATCCTCGAGGACGCCGGCTACACCAAGGGCGACGACGGCATCTACCAGAAGGACGGCGTGAAGCTGAGCATCGGCGTGGCGGTCCAGAGCGACTACTCTGACTGGATCAACACGATCAACGTGGCGGCCCAGCAGCTCAAGGAGGCCGGCATCGAGATCCACGCCGACCAGATGTCCTCCAACGAATGGACCCAGGCCATGCAGCAGGGCGAGTTCGAGATGTCGGTCTACGGCCTGTGGGTCGCGGGCGCCGAACCCTGGATGTTCTACAACCAGTTCTATGCGACCAACTCCACCGCCCCGGTCGGCGAAAGCGCCTGGCCGAACTACGCCCGCTACAGCAACCAGACCGTCGATGACGCGCTCAACGTCATCAACGGCACCACGGACGTCAACGTGAAGACCGAGGAGTACGAGAAGATCCAGAACCAGGTGTTCCAGGACATGCCGTACATCCCGATTCTCCGCCAGTCCGGCCTCACCGAGATGTGGACCGACAAGGTGACCGGTTGGCCGACGAACGACAACATCTACGCCAATCCCCAGACCTGGGCCAACCCCGACCTGGGCATCGTCCTGAAGAACCTCAAGGTCAAGCAGTGATCTGAGCGTTCGAACCACCGGTGCGCGGCGCCGCCGCACGGAGCCGCCGCGCACCGTTTTCGACCAAGTGAGGCAACAATGAAGTTCTACCTGAGAAAGATAGGATTCTACCTGGTGGCGTTGTTCGCGGCGCTGACGTTGAACTTCGCCATCCCGCGCATGATGCCCGGCGATCCCGTCGCGGCGGTGCTGAACAGGCTGGCGTCGCGCGGCGGCACCGTGGCCCCGGAGACCAGGGCGGCGGTGACCGCCATGCTCGGCCAGGACGGTGGCAACATCATCCAGCAGTACATCGACTACCTGAAGAACATCTTCACCGGCAACTGGGGCGTGTCCGTCCTGTACTTCCCCAATCAGGTGACCACGTCCATCGCCTCGGCCCTGCCGTGGACCATCGCGCTGGTCGGCACCACGACGGTGATCTCCTTCTTCATTCAGCAGGCGCTCGGCATCTGGGCCGGATGGAGGCACGGCGGCGTCTTCGACAACATCGTCTCCCCGGTGGCGACGGTGCTGCAGTCCGTCCCGTACTTCTGGCTGGCGCTCATCTTCATCTGGCTGTTCGCCCGCATCCTGCACTGGTTCCCGCAGGCCGGCGGATACAACTACAGGGAGGTCGTGCCGGGACCGACGCTGGACTTCTTCCTGAGCGCGCTCGAATACGCGGCGCTGCCGGCGCTGACCATCCTGATCAGCTCACTGGGCATGGGCGTCGTCGGCATGCGCAACATGATGGTCTCCACGCTGTCCGAGGACTACATCGTCACGGCCGAGGCCAAGGGCCTGAGCCCGCGTCGCGTCATGATGTGCTACGCGGCCCGCAACGCCGTGCTTCCCTCGATCTCTGGCTTCGGCACGTCGATCGGCGCCGTCGTGGGCGGCTCACTGCTCACCGAGCAGGTGTTCTCCTACCCGGGCGTCGGCCAGATGCTGCTGCAGGCCGTGCAGAGCAACGACTACGCGCTGATGCAGGGCATCTTCCTGATCATCACGGTGACGGTCCTGGTGGTGAACCTCATCATCGACCTGCTCTACGGCATCATCGATCCGCGAACCCGGCAGCAGAACTGAGGTGAGAGGCAATGTCTGAAACGAATACCGCCACTTCCGCCGCGAAGACCGTCGTCCCCAAGCGGCGCCATCCTATCTGGGATTCGGTCAAGAGGGTGCTGCCCGAGCGGTCCCCGAAGCTGATCGTCGGCCTGACCATCGTCGGCCTGATGGTGCTTTTCGCCATCGTGGTCCCAATCTTCACTAAGGACCCCAACAAGATCAACGACATCGGTCTGTCCGCGCCGTCCGCCCAGCATTGGCTCGGCACCACGCAGTCCGGCCAGGACGTGTTCACCCAGCTCGGCTACTCGGTCCGCGGCTCGCTGACCATCGGCTTCTCGGTCGGCATCATAGCCACCGCGATGTCGTTCATCTTCGGCGTGCTCGGCACCTACATCGGGGGCATCTGGGACGATCTGTTCTCCCTGATCACCAACATCATGCTGGTGATCCCCGGTTTGCCGCTGACCATCGTGATTGCCGCGCTGATGCCGAGCAAGGGCACCATGATGCTGGTCATCGTCATCTCGATCACCGCGTGGGCCGGCTCGGCCCGCGTGCTCAGGGCGCAGACGCTGTCGATGCGCGGCCGCGACTACGTGCTCGCCGCGAAGATCGCCGGCGAACGCCCGTGGCGCGTGATCACCGTCGAGATCCTGCCGAACTTGCTGCCGGTCATCGGCTCGCAGTTCGTGTTCGCCGTCATCATGGCGATCCTGAGCGAGTCGTCGCTGTCCTTCATCGGCCTGGGCTCGACCTCCTCGTACTCTCTGGGCACGATGCTGTTCTATGCGCAGAACGGCTCGGCGCTGAACACTGGCGCCTGGTGGTGGTTCCTGCCGCCGGGCCTGATGATCGCCATCATCGGCGCGGGCCTGTCCTTCATCAACTTCTCCATCGACGAGGTCATCAACCCGCGTCTGCGCAAGACCTCCTCGAAGAAGAACAAGGGAAAGAAGAAGAGGTGAGTGTGATGACGACACAAGATCCTAACGTCCTGCTCACGGTCAAGAACCTCGATGTCATCTACGACACCGACACCCCGGTGCACGCCGTCCAGAACGCGAGCTTCGAACTGCGCCGCGGCGAAATGCTCGGCCTAGCCGGCGAATCGGGCTGCGGCAAGACCACGCTGGCCTACAGCATCAACCAGATGCTGAAGGAGCCCGGCAAGATCAACTCCGGCACGGTCATCTTCCATGACAAGTCCGGCACTGACATCGACATCCGCAAGTTGTCCGGCAAGGCGCTGCGCGAGTACCGATGGGAGAAGACCTCGATGGTGTTCCAGGGCGCGATGAACTCGCTGAGCCCGGTGACCAAGATCGAGAAGCAGCTCGCTGACATCTACAAGACGCACCGTCCGGACATGCCGAAGACGGAGCGCCACGACCGCTGCGCCCATCTGCTGGAGATGGTCAACGTTGATCCGAACCGTCTGGCGGCGTGCCCGTTCGAGCTGTCCGGCGGCATGCGCCAGCGCGTGATGATCGCGATGGCGCTGGCCCTCGAACCGCAGCTCATTATCATGGACGAACCGACCACGGCGCTCGACGTCGTCGTGCAGCGCGAGATCATCGAGGAGATATCGGAGCTGCGCCGCGAGAAGGGCTTCTCCGTCATCTTCATCACCCACGATCTGCCGATGCTGCTCGAGATCACCGACAAGATCGCGGTGATGAAGGACGGCGTCATCGTGGAGCAGGGCGTGTCCGAGGATGTGTACTTCAACCCGCAGCATCCGTACACCCAGCGGCTTCTGAGCTCGTTCCCGTCGCTGACGGGAGACCGCGGCTCGTTCGTCCGCGTTCCCCGCAAGAAGTGAAGGGAGCAGCAATGTCAGTACTGAAACTCGACCACGTCAAGAAGGACTTCAAGCTCCGCGACGGACTGAAGACCACCACCATCCACGCGGTGAAGGACGCGACGTTCGAACTGCCGTCGGACAAGACGATCGCGCTGGTCGGTGAGTCCGGATCCGGCAAGTCGACCATCGCGAGGATGATCACCTGCCTGGAGACGCCCACGTCCGGCACCATCACGCTGGACGGCGAGCCAGTCCCCACGCACGGCAGGAAGCTGTACGAGTACCGTCACAACGTCCAGATGGTGTTCCAAGACCCGTTCGCCTCGCTGAACCCGTACCACACGATCTTCCATCACATCGCCCGTCCGCTGATGCTCAACCATCTGGCGAACAGCCGCGAGGAATACGAACAGAAGGTCATCGAGCTGCTCGAGCGAGTGGAGCTCACCCCGGCGACGAAGTTCATGTACCGCAGGCCCCACGAGCTGTCCGGCGGCCAGCGCCAGCGTGTCGCCATCGCGCGCGCCCTGGCGCCCCAGCCCAAGGTACTCATCGCCGACGAGCCGGTGTCGATGCTGGACGTGTCGCTGCGGTTGGGCGTGCTGAACCTGCTCTCCCGCATCCAGCAGGAGGAGCACATCGGCATGCTGTACATCACCCATGATCTGGCGACCGCACGCCACTTCTCCGACGAGATCATGGTGATGTACCACGGCGACATCGTCGAGCACGGTCCCGCCGACGACGTGATCCTCCACCCGCAGCAGGAGTACACCAAGGTGCTGCTCGCCGCCGCCCCGGACCCGGAGAAGCATTTCGCGAAGGTCCGCGCGGAACGCGCCCGTCAATGACGGCAACCGGGCCGGCACCGGTCGCGTGCCGGCCCTTTTCCAACGCCGCGTCCCGGGAGGGCCGACGCGGCCGTACCAAAGGATTCAATGATGAAGATCTCCAACCCCGTGCTCACCGGCTTCCACGCCGATCCCTCGATGATCCGCGTCGGTGACACTTACTACATCGCCAACTCCACTTTCGAATGGTTCCCCGGCGTGCAGCTGCACGAATCCAAGGACATGGTCCACTGGAACCCGCTGCCCGCCGCGCTGAACACCACCGAGCTGCTCGACATGCGCGGCAACTCGGCCTCCGGCGGCATCTGGGCCCCGGACCTGAGCTACGCCGACGGCAAGTTCTGGCTGATCTACACCGACGTGAAGGTCGTCAACGGCGCGTTCAAGGACTGCACCAACTACCTGGCCACCACCGAGGACATCCACGGCCCGTGGTCCGGTCCGATTCGCGTCAACGGCGTGGGCTTCGACGCCAGCCTGTTCCATGACGACGACGGCCGCAAGTATCTGGTGCAGCAGACCTGGGACCACCGCGAATACAAGCACGCGTTCCACGGCATCACGCTGACCGAGTTCGACGTCGAGACGATGCAGCTGAAGCCGGAGACGGCCCGCACGATCTGGATGGGCGACGACGTCAAGCTCGTCGAGGGCCCGCACCTGTACAAGATCAACGGCTGGTACTACCTGTTCGCGGCCGAGGGCGGCACCGTGTGGACCCACCAGGAGGTCGTGGCACGCTCCCGCACGCTCGATGAGCTCTCGTTCGAGGCCTCGCCCACGAACCCGTTCATCACGAATTTCGACACCCCGCGCAGCTACCTGCAGAAGCAGGGCCACGGCGCCCTGGTGGACACCCCGTCCGGCGAATGGTACTACGCCTCGCTGTGCGGCCGCCCGTGGCACCACGAGACCGAGTCGTTCACCGACCCGCGCGGCTGGTGCACGCTGGGCCGCGAGACCGCGATCCAGAAGGTCGAGTGGGACGAGGACGGCTGGCCGTACATCGTCGGTGGCCATGGCGGCGAACGCTACGTGGAGGCCCCGAAGGACGCAATCGAGACGGTTGCGCCCGAGACCCGCGACCAGCACGACGAGTTCGAGTCCGATACGCTCGACCCGCGTTGGAATACGCTGCGCGTGCCGTTCGACGCGAAGATGGGCTCGGTCGGCGGCGGCTCGCTGAGGCTGATCGGCCAGGGCTCGCTGTGCAACACCTTCGACCTGTCGCTGGTGGCCCGTCGCTGGCAGGCGTTCGACTTCGACGCCGAAACGTGCGTCGAGTTCGACCCGAAGACCTATCAGGCGATGGCCGGTCTGACGAACTACTACAACGACCAGCACTGGTCGTGGGCGTTCGTCACGTATGACGAGGACCGCAAGTGCCGCGTGATCGAGGTGGCGCAGAACGACCGCAACAACTACACCTCGTTCCTGCGCGAGAACGCCGTGGTCGTTCCCGAGGGCACTGAGCGAGTCTGGCTGCGCGCCAAGGTGCGCACCCAGTGGTACACCTATGAGTACTCGTTTGACGGCCAGATCTGGACTGAGCTGCCGGTCAGGCTTGACGCGAAGATCCTCTCCGACGACTACGTGAACCAGACGTACGGCGGCTTCTTCACCGGAGCCTTCGTGGGACTGGCCGCGGTCGATTACTCCGGATACGGCGAGGTGGCCACCTTCGACCACTTCGACTACAAGGAACTCTGAGTCCCCGCCTTCCTCTGACGAGGGAGGCAACGCATGCCGCCGGAGGGAGACGGGCTCCCGTCTCCCTCCGGCGGCCGGACGGTGTCCGGCACCCCCTCATCGGAGGGTATATTTGAAAAACCGTAAAGTATAACGTTGTATGATGGGTGGCCGCGCCGCCGCGGCCGGATTCCCACACGTCGACGACAAAGGAGTTGCAACATCATGGCTTTCGAGTTCCATGTCCGTCCCGATGGCGACGACCTGGCCACGGGCGATCTCGACCACCCGTTCGCCACCATATCGAAGGCCGCCGAACTGGCCTGCTCTGGGGACACCGTCATCGTGCATGAGGGAGTCTACCGCGAACAGGTCGATCCCTCCCGCGGCGGCGTCAGCGATCTGGAACGCATCGTCTACCGCGCGGCCGACGGGGAGCATCCCGTCATCAAGGGATCCGAGCGCATCACCGCGTGGGAGCATGACCACGGCGACGTATGGCGCGTCACCCTGCCGAACACGTTCTTCGGCGACTTCAACCCGTATCGCGAGCCGATCTTCGGCGACTGGCTGAACACCCCGGACCACCGCGTCGACAAGCCGAAGCATCTGGGCGACGTCTATCTCAACGGCCGGTCGTTCTACGAAGTCACCGACCCCGCGGAGCTTGACGACCCGCAGGTGCGCACCACGGTGGTCGACAACGCCCTGCAGGTCGTCCGACCCGTCGACGACCCCGATCAGACGCGCTACGTATGGTATTGCGAGGTCGACGAGCATGCCGGCGAGACCACGATCTGGGCGAATTTCCACGGCACGGACCCGAACGTCGAACTCGTCGAGATCAACGTGCGCCGCAGCTGCTTCTTCCCCTCGCGCACCCACATCGACTACATCAGCGTCATCGGATTCGAGATGGCGCAGGCCGCCACACCGTGGGCGCCGCCGACGGCCCCGCAGATCGGCATGGTCGGCCCCAACTGGGCGCGTGGGTGGATCATCCGCGACAACATCCTGCACGACGCCAAATGCTCGGCGGTCTGCCTGGGCAAGGAGGCCTCCACCGGAGACAACGAGTGGTACCGCACCGAACGCAAGACCGGCTACCAGTATCAGCTTGAAGGCGTGTTCAAGGGCCTGCGCGTCGGCTGGACCAAGGGCGTGGTCGGTGGCCACCGGGTCATCAGCAACACCATCCACCACTGCGGACAGAACGCCATCGTCGGCCATATGGGCTGCGCGTTCAGCGAGATCGCCTACAACCACTGCCACCACATCGGCCTCAAACGCGAATTCTTCGGCTGGGAGGTGGCCGGCATCAAGTTCCACGCCGCGCTGGACACGCAGATCCACCACAACGACATCCATGACTGTTCGCTGGGACTGTGGCTCGACTGGCAGGCGCAGAACACGCGCGTCAGCGCGAACGTGTTCCATCACAACGTGCGCGACACGATGATCGAGGTCTCGCACGGTCCTTGCCTGCTGGACAACAACGTCTTCGCCTCGCCGTGCACGATCCAGAACTTCTCACAGGGGCTGGCGTTCGTCAACAACCTGGTATGCGGGACCATCGACCTGCATCGCGTGATGGACAGGTCCACGCCGTACCACTTCCCGCACAGCACCGAAGTGGCCGGCTGCGCGTTCGTTTCGGGCGGCGACGACCGCTACCGCAACAACCTGTTCACCGCGCCCTGCGGCGCGGATGACTGTCCGGGCCTGGCCGCGCTCGATGCCTATGCCGGGTACCCGACCTCGCTCGACGGGTACATCCGCAGCGTCCACGAGGCCGTGGCCGAAGGCGTGCAGGGCGGCGGCGACCCGTATCCGGTCCAGCCGTTGTACGTGGGCGGCAATGCCTACTGCGGCGTGCAGACACCCGATCAGGAACCCGATGCGCTTCATACCGAGGAACCGGTCTCGGTCCAGGTCGAAGAGACCCCGGAGGGCGTCGTTGTCACCGTCGACGTGCCCGCGGCCGTGGCGGCCCGACGTGAGTCGGTCGTACGCACCGCCGATCTCGGCACGCCGCGCATCGTCGAGGCGCTGTACGAGAACCCGGATGGTTCGCCGATCACGTTCGACGCGGACATCACCGGCGAACGGCGCGACGGCCCGTCCGTCCCTGGCCCGTTCGTCGCGCTGCATGCGGGCGTGAATCGTTTCGTATGCGCGAGGCGCACGGTCTGATTTCCGCAGCTAAGCAAAGGAACCGAACATGTTACGAACCGTGCAAACCGCGCTCGGCCCGGTCGAGGGTCTTGCCGCCCCCGAACCCGAAATCACCGTGTTTCGCGGCATCCCGTTCGCGGCGCCGCCCGTAGGTGATCGGCGATGGCGAGCGCCGCGGCCCGTCGAACCGTGGCCGGGGACGCTGGCGGCGTACGACTTTGCCCCCGCATGCCCGCAGCCTACGCCGGGCGGTTCGAACGAGTTCTATGACCGGGAATGGGGCACCGACCCGGCCATAGAACTCAACGAGGATTGTCTGTATCTGAACATCTGGACCCCCGCGCTACGTGGCAACAGGCGGGATACGCGGGTGGTCGCGGACCACCCGCTGCCGGTGATGGTGTGGATCCACGGCGGCGCCTACCAGACCGGCTGCACCGCGGAGAAGGAGTTCGACGGTTCGGCCCTGGCGCGCCGCGGCGTGGTGGTGGTCTCCCTGGCCTACCGGCTCAACGTGTTCGGATTCCTGGCGCATGAATGGCTGCGCGAGGAATCGCAGGCGCGTCAGGATGACGAGCCGTACGCCAACTTCGGATTCCTGGACCAGCGCGCCGGCATCCGATGGGTGCGGGAGAACATCGTCGCGTTCGGCGGAGACCCGGAGAACATCACCATCTTCGGGCAATCCGCCGGGGCCGGCAGCGTATTGGCGCAGATCTGCTCGCCGCTGAACCGTGGCCTGTTCGGGCGCGCCATCATGCAGTCCGGTGCCGGACTGGGCATGTTCAACCGTCGTCAGCGGAGTTTCGAGGACGGCCACCGCACCGCGGAACGCCTGTTCGAGGCGTTGGGCGTCTCCTCGCTCGACGAGGCGCGGCAGGTGCCGGCCGACGAGCTGCTTGCCGCCGCTGAGGCGCTGCCGGTGCCGCCCGATTCCGGGCGCGAGGGCGACTGGTCGATGATGGTCAACTGGGTGCCGTGCGTGGACGGACGGTTCATCACCGACCAGTATGCACACACCATCGCGCGTGGGGAGCAGAACGAGGTCGAGATCCTGCTGGGCAACACCACCGGCGAATTCATGGAGCCCGACGCGGACGGCACCCCGCTGCCCGCGGGCGAGGTCGGCAACCTCAAACTGATCGCCGAATGGATCCGCAGCGGGCGCAAGGCGCCGTACTACTACCGGTTCGACGTCGCCATGCCCGGGGACGATGCCGGAGCCTTCCACTCCTCGGACCTGTGGTTCTCATTCGGTACGCTCGGCACCTGCTGGCGGCCGTTCGTCGGCTGGCACTACGACCTGTCTCGGCGGATGGTCGCCTATTGGACGAACTTCGCCGCCACCGGCGACCCGAACGGCCCCGATGCAGACGGTACACCGCTGCCGGAATGGACGCGGTATGCCCCATTCGGCGACGACGCCATGCGTCTCGGGCAGCGGACCCGCATGATCCGCGACTGGAGCACGAACGCCGAACGCAACGCGTTGCTGCAATGGGGCATCGCGACGACCAACTGAATCACAAGAGCACAAGGAGAGCACACATGACTGATTACAACGGTTCCGAAACCAGCCTGTTCGAACAGTGCGGCTACAGCCGCGAGGCCATCAAGGCCCGTCTGGAACGCAACTGGTATGAGATGTTCGAAGGCCCGGACAAAATCTACTGGGAGAACGATGAAGGCCTCGGCTACGTGATGGACACCGGCAACCACGACGTGCGCACCGAGGGCATGAGCTACGCGATGATGATCGCCGTGCAGTACGACCGCAAGGACGTGTTCGACAAGCTGTGGGGCTGGGTCATGAAGTACATGTTCATGACCGAGGGCTTGCACAAGGGCTACTTCGCCTGGTCCGTGGACCCCAGCGGCGTGCCGAACGCCGACGGCCCGGCCCCGGACGGCGAGGAATATTTCGCGATGGATCTGTTCCTGGCCGCCGCGCGCTGGGGCGATGGCGAAGGCGTGTACGAGTACTCCCGTCACGCCCGCTCAATCCTGCGCACCTGCGTGCACCGGGGCGAGGATGGCGAGGGCTACCCGATGTGGAACCCGGAGAACCATCTGATCAAATTCGTCCCGGAGACCGAATGGACCGACCCCTCGTACCACCTGCCGCACTTCTACGAGGTGTTCGCCGAACGTGCCGATGAGGCCGACCGTCCGTTCTGGGCACAGGCCGCCAAGGCGAGCCGCGAGTACCTGGTCACCGCCTGCCATCCGGAAACCGGCATGAACCCCGAATACTCAAACTATGATGGCACGCCGCACGTCGACGAACGCGACCACTGGCATTTCTATTCCGACGCCTACCGCACCGCCGGCAACATCGGGCTGGACTGCCTGTGGAACGGCGTCGTGCCGGAACTGTGCGATGCGAATGCGCGTCTGCAGCGTTTCTTCCTCGAACACGACCGCACCTGCGTGTATGCGATCGACGGCACGCCGGTGGACGAGACCGTGCTGCACCCGGTCGGCTTCATCGCCGCCACCGCCGAAGGCTCGCTCGCTGCGATGCACTCGCAGGAGCCGGACGCGCTCGACAACGCGATCCGCTGGGTGCGCCTGCTGTGGGACACCCCGATCCGCACCGGCACGCGCCGCTACTACGACAACTTCCTCTACGCCTTCGCGTTCCTGGCGTTGGCGGGGGAGTACCGCACCTGGTGAGGTGCCGAGAGAAGGAGGGGTGGATATGACTGTGGAAAATACTTGGAGCTTGAATCCCCTCTTCGGTGAGGGATGCGTACTGCAGTCCGGTATGCCGGCGAACGTGTGGGGCGTCGGCGAACCAGACCGACGGATCGAGGTGCGTGTGCATGGCACCGCCGCCACCGCGACGGTCGGTGACGATGGAGCCTGGCGCGTGCAGCTGGATCCGCTGGAGCCCGGCGGCCCCTACCGGCTGGAGGTGCGGGTCGACGGCGGCGACGAACCGGTGATCGCGCACGACGTCTACGCGGGCGAGGTGTTCGTCTGCGCGGGGCAGTCGAACATGGAATACCAGATGGAATTCCTGCGCTGGCGTTACCCGTCGGAGTATGCGCGCGAACCCGACCCGCTGCTGCGCCACTGCAAGGTCCCCGTCCGGTTCGACTTCCACGGACCGCGGCGCGACTTCGATGAACCGGTACGCTGGGTCGGTGCGGCCGCCGACACGCTCGACGAGTTCACCGGCGTCGGATATTTCTTCGGACGCATGGTTCGTGCATGGCTCGGCGTACCGGTCGGTCTGCTCAACATCACGCTCGGCGGCTCGCCGATCGAATCGTGGATGGACGAGGAGACGCTCGCCGCGTGGCCGAAGGCGCTCGCCGACCTGGAACCCTACCGCGACGACGAGGTGGCCCGCACCCGCAGCGAGGAGAGCATCGCCGCAATGAACCGCTGGTATGAGGACCTGCGGATTCGCGAGGCCGAAGCCGGCCAGGAGGATTTGGGACACGGTACGCTCGAGCTGCCCGCGTTCTTGAAGGACACCGATCCGAGGCTCGCTGGATTCCGTGGCGTAATCCATCTGCGCCGCACGGTCACGTTGCCGGCCTACGCGGCTGGGCATGCGGCGGCGCTGCACCTTGGCGCCATGGTCGATTCCGACGAAACCTCGGTCAACGGTGTCAAGATCGGCCAGTCCGAGCACCAGTACCTTTCCCGCGACTATATGGTGCCCGAAGGCGTGCTGAAGGCCGGACGCAACGAGATCGACGTGCGCCTGGTCGTCGAACACGGCACAGGCCGCGTGACGCCAGGCAAGCACATGCACCTCGACATGGGCGACGACTCCTACGATCTCGACGGCACCTGGACCTACGCCATTGGCGCGCGGGTGGACACGGACTGCCCCGGTGAGGACTTCGTGCGTTGGAAACCGCTCGGTCTGTACAACGGCATGACCGCGACCTGCGCCGGTTACGCCGCACGCGCCGCGCTGTGGTATCAGGGCGAGTCGAACACCGGCGACGTGGCCGACGACTACGGCCGCATGATGGCCGCAATGATTGGATGCTGGCGCAGGGCATGGGGGCAGGAACGACTGCCGTTCCTCATCGTGCAGTTGCCGGTATTCTCCATCGACGGCGTGGAGGACGGTGGTTGGCCACTCGTCCGCAAACACCAGTGGGAAGCCTCCGGGCTGATTGAGGACGTCGCCGCCGTGGTGACCCTCGACGCGGGCGATTGGAACGACCTGCACCCGTGGAACAAGAGCGTGGTCGCAGACCGCCTGTTCGCCGCGGCGCAACGTGTTGTATATGGCAAGGACGACGCACCGCGCTCGCCGGAGTCGATTGACGTTCGGCTGGCTGATGGACGGCTGACCATCACCTTCGACGATGGCACCGGCGATTGCGGCTTGGACACATTAGACGGCGCAGATCCAGGCGAGTTCGAACTGGTTTGGGAGGACGGCTCCCGGCAAGCAGTGCCGGCGAGCATCGACGGCAACACCGTAGTCATCGCCGTGCCGTGGCGCAGACCGACGGCAGTGCGGTATGCGTGGCGCAACGCTCCGAACCGTGGATTGCTGTGCGGGTCGAACGGTCTGCCGGTTCCGCCGTTCGCCGAACCCATCGCATGACGTAACCGTTCGTGAAAGAAATGAACGCATGAGAAACTTTATCTTCCACAATCCTGTCAAGATCTACTTCGGTGAAGGCCAGACCGTGCATGTGGCCGAGGAGGCCAAGTCGCGCCCCGGAGCCGTGCTGCTGGTCTACGGCGGCGGCTCGATCAAGCGCAACGGCGCCTATGACGACGTGACGGCCGCGCTGCGCGAAGCCGGCAACGAGGTCATCGAACTGTCCGGCGTGACGCCGAACCCGAGGCTCGACAAGGTCCTCGAAGGCGTGAAGCTGGTCAAGGAGCATGGCGTGTCCCTGATCCTGGCCGTCGGCGGTGGTTCGGTCATCGACTGCGCCAAGTTCATCTCGCTCGGCTCCGGCCTGGGCGAGGACGAGGACCTGTGGGACGACTATGTCGAAACCGGCAAGCCCGCCCCTGAGAACCTCGTGCCGCTCGGCGTGGTGCTGACCACGGCGGCCACCGGCTCCGAGATGGGTGACGCGGCCGTGCTCACCAACTGGGCCCGCAACCGCAAGCTGGGGTACACCTCGTTCCCGTTGACGCCGAAGTTCTCGGTGCTCGACCCGACCTATCTGCTCACCCTGCCGGTCGAACAGACCACCTACGGGTTCGTCGACATGTTCTGCCACACCTGCGAGCAGTATTTCTCGCTGCCCAGCGACGACAACCTCTCCGATGAGATGGCCGAGGCCATCCAGCGGCACATCCTGCGCTCCTGGCGCGACTGCCGCCGCCATCCGCGCAGCTATGAGGCCCGCAGCAACGCGATGTGGGATTCCACGCTCGCGCTCAACCGCGTCATCTCGCGCGGCAAGGAGGAGGATTGGGTCACGCACGGCATCGAGCACGCGCTGTCCGCCTACTTCGACATCCCGCACGGCGCCGGTCTGGCCGTGGTCCATCCGCACTGGATGAAGTACGTCTACACGTCGCGCCCCGAAGCCACCGCACGGTTCGCCCGTTGGGCGGTCAACGTGTGGGGTGTGGACCCGACCGGCAAATCCGAACGCGAAGTGGCCGAGGAGGGCATCGAACGCTACGTCGATTTCCTGCGCCTAGTCGGCGCCCCGCTCACGCTCCCTGAGGTCGGCATTCCCTCCGATTCGGCCACGCTGGACAAGCTCGCAGACCATGCCGGCGAGGTCGGCGGCTCCTACCGCCACATCACCCGCGATGACGCGCGCGCCATCCTCGCATCCTGCGTGACGTCGGTCGTGTTCTGAAAGGAGCGATTATGGCTGAACCATATTCGATGATCATTATCGGGGACGGCTGGCGCAGCCGGTTCCTGTGCCGCATGGCGCAGGCCGTGCCTGACAAGCTACGGGTGAACCTCGTCGTTGGGCATCACGCCGACAGGTTGGAGGCAATCGCGCGCGACTACGGGGTGCCCACGACCACCGATGCCGATGCCGTGGCCACCACTTCCGCCGATTTCGTGGCGGTGGTGGTGTCTTGGCCGGCCACGCCCGGGCTTGTGGCGCAGCTGGCCGAACAGGGACGGTATGTGTACTGTGAGACCCCGCCGGCCCCTGATATGGATGGGTTGCGGGCATTGTGGGCCCGCATCGCCGACCGTGCCGAACTGGTGCAGGTGGGCGAACAGTACTATCGGATGCCCGGCCACGCCTCACGGCTCGCGCTGGTGCGCTCCGGCGTGGTGGGCACGCCGAATTCGGTGGAGATCGCTTCTACGCACATGTATCACGCAGTCGCCCTGATTCGCGACTATCTGGGTATCGGCCTCGAACCAGCCACTGTCAACGCCCGCTCATTCACTGCGCCGATGCTGGATCCGCTGCATTTCGACGGGTGGGAGGAGAACCCGCAACCCAAACCGTTGGAGACTCAGATCGCCACCATCGATTTTGGTGGCGGCCGGTATGGTCTGTACAACTTCGTGGACAACCAGTGGTGGAACCCTCTGCTGTCCCGACGGATTGTCATCCGCGGCAGTCTCGGTGAAATCGTGGACGATGCGGTGATGCGCTTCAAAGATGGCGTGCCGATGCCGTCGCGGATCGAGTACCGCAGGCTCGGGCGCGACATGAACCTTGAAGGCAATGAGGTGGCGACGACCAGCTTCGATGGTTCGGTCATCTGGCGCAACCCCTGCCCGGGATCCTACCTGTCGGAGGATGATCTGGCTGTAGCCGACCACCTCATCGCGATGGGCCGGTACGCGCGCGGCGAAGGGCCCGAAATCTACCCGCTCGCCGCAGGCATCCACGACCATGCGCTCGGTCTGGCCATCGGCGAATCGGCGCGCACCTGCGCCGATGTGCGGGTGGAAGGCGAGCCGTGGATGGATGCGCGGTGAAACGACGCCATCCGTCGGGAATCGGCCCGACAATGGTGGCTGAATGCCGTCGATATGGAAAGGATCGTCAGCTCATGACCGTTGACCTCAACACCCTGTTGGAAACCGACGACGATGTGCGTCGCTTGTTCGAAGGGCGTCCGATGCAGTACCGCAAGTCGCAATCGCTGCCTGACCTGACCTGGCAGGCGCAATCGACCTGCGACCGCATCAACCGCGTTTTCTTCGAGGACCAGGCCGAGGCGATGCGCCTGTTCCACGACCTGGTGCCGGGTACCGGGGACGGCGTCGACTTCCGACCCCCGATCAATCTGGATTACGGCATCGGGCTGACGATCGGCGATCGTACGTTCATCAACAAGGATTTCCTGATCGTTGGCGGCGGATACGTCGAGATTGGTTCCGACTGCCTGATCGGGCCGCGATGCACGATCTGCACTCCGAATCATGCATTGGATGCGGCGACCCGTCTGGACGGCTGGGAACACACCACGCCGGTGCGCATCGGCTCGAACGTGTGGCTGGGCGCGAACGTGACGATCTGCCCGGGCGCCGTCATCGGTGACAACTCGATCATCGGCGCCGGATCGGTGGTCGTGGGCGACATTCCCGCGAACTCGATCGCGGTCGGCAATCCGTGCCGTGTCATCAAACCGCTGCCGGACCACGATCCGGCGTTCGCCGAAATCGAATAGCGGATGGCGTTACTGCTGAGCTTGCGCGAACAGTGCGAGCTTGGCAAACAGATCGCCTAGTGTGAACCGGCTGTCCACCGTGTCGTAGAGTCGGACTGTCGGGCGTGAGGCGTCGAATCGGGACACCGTGTCAGCTCCGATGATGGGAGCTGACACGGTTCGGAACCGGCCGCAATCGGGTTTGATGGCCACCGCCACGGCGGGGCAGTCGCCCAACGACCAGCCGTCACCGCACGTCCATGCGGCCACATCGCTGTTGTTGTAATCGACGAGTTGCTGGAACAGCCAACGCCCGAGTTCGCCGCACGGACGCACCCGCATGTCCAATTCCGCGATGCTCACGTTCATCGTGGAATACGCCGAAAGCGGGATGATCCACATCGCCACGCCGCTCGAAAGCACCTCGTTGCCGGCGGTGATGTCGTTGCCGGCGTTGAACTCGCGTATCGCCTCACGTTCGGGATCGGCGTTCTGGGTGCCGATCCATACCACCGTCATGCGGCGTGCGATATCGGGTCGCACCCGCAACGCCTCCGCCACGTTGGTGATGGCTCCCAAGCAGAGTACGAACAACGGGTGATCGTCCTCGCGCAGCGCCTCGTCGATGATGAACGCGGCCGCTTCGGACAGTGGGGGACGCATCTCGCTGGGACTGCCGACCGGACCATCGTGGCCGCGCATCACCGGAACGTCCGAGCCAATCAGATCTCGTACGTGTACGGCGACGTTCGCGGACCGTTCCATGCTGCCGGGTTCGGCGAAATGTTCTGCGCAGATCGCCCTGACGATGAACTTCGGAGTGAGCAGCGCCTGCGCGATGGCGAAGGGATCGTCGGCTTCGCACCCGGCATCCGTATCGATGATGACGCGGATGCGCTTGTCGTTGCGGACGGTGTAATGACCTATCATCAAAAACTCCTGAATCAGGATATCCGAATTATGCTGGATTTTCAACGCATGCGGCCTGGACGAGGAAATGGATTCCTTCGTCCAGGCCGCATAGATTGGTGTCAGATGCAATCAGCCGCGCCAGCGCACGTACTGCTCGTACACCTGCGGGGTCGGCTCGCCAGTCAGCGTGGTCTCGACCTTGACCGGCCACGCCGGCGGCTCCGCTTCGCCGGACAGCACCCAAGCGGCCTGACGGGCGGCACCGATCGCCACATACTCGTCGGTCTCCGGCAGTTCCACGTCCATGCCGAGGATGGCGGGGGCCAGTGCACGCACGGCCGCGGACTTGGCGCCGCCGCCGATCAGCAGGATGCGCTTGACGTCCACGCCCAGGCCTTTGACCAGCTCGAGGCAGTCGCGCTGCGAGCACAGCAGGCCTTCCACGAACGCGCGGGCGATGTTCTCGCGCTTGGTGTTCGCCAGCGTCATGCCGTACAGTGCTGCAGTGGCATCCGGACGGTTCGGGGTGCGCTCGCCGTCGAAATACGGCACCAGGGTGATGCCGCCGGCACCCGGCTCCGAGGCGGCGGCCAGTTCGGCCAGCTCGTCATAGTCCACGCCGAGCGCAGCGCGTCCGGCATCGGAGATGCGCGAGCCGTTGATCGTGCAGGCCAGAGGCAGCCAGTGGCCGGTGCAGTCGGCGAAGCCGGTGACCGAGGCGGTCATGTCATAGGCCGGGATGGGGGAGATGGCTGCGGCCACGCCCGAGGTGCCCAGCGAGATGCTCACGTCGCCCACGCCCATGCTCAGGCCCAGTGACGCCATCGCATTGTCTCCGCCGCCGGGGCCGATCGGGCAGCCGCCCTCGACGTCCTTACCCGCGATGGCCGGATCGGCGACGTCGCCGGTTTCCGTCGGGCCGAGCACGCGCGGCAGCACGATGTCAGCGGTTTCCTCTTCGCTGCGGCCGAGAGCCATGGCGAGCAGATCGCGGCGGTATTCGTTGGCGGTCGCGTCGAAGTAGGCGGTGCCGGATGCGTCGGAACGATCGGTGAACAGCGCGTCCAGATTCGCCTTCAGTTCCTCGGCGGTCGCATCCTCGCCCATCGGGCCGTGGCCTGCGATGCGCCAGCTCAGCCAGTCGTGCGGCAGGCAGATCGCGGCGATGCGTTCGGCGTTCTCCGGTTCGTTCGCGGCGACCCACGCCACCTTGGTGATGGTCAGCGAGGCGACCAGCGACGAGCCGACCGCCTTGACCCAGCGCTGACGGCCACGCATCGTCGGATCGTCGGACAGGTCGTCCTCGCTGCCGTCGGCGGCCTTCTCGGCCTCGCCGAGGCGAGCGATGAGCACGTCGGCGTTGGTGGCGGAACGGGTGTCGTTCCACAGCAGCGCGTCGCGGATCACGCGGCCGTGGTCGTCGAGCAGCACCATGCCGTGCTGCTGTCCGCCGACCGCCAGCGCGGCCACGTCGTCGAGCCCGCCGGCCTGCTCTGCCGCCTCCTGGAACGCCTGCCACCAGGCTTCGGGGTTCACGCTGGTGCCATCGGGATGCTTGGCCTGTCCGAAGCGGACCATCTCGCCGGTAGCGGCATCGGTGACGCGCACCTTGGTCGACTGGGTGGAGGTGTCCACGCCGGCCACCAGAACTCTGCTCATTGTGCCTCCTTGCAACATGCCGCCGAAACGGTGCTCCGACGGCGTTTGTCCGAATTACGGTTCCATCATACCCAAATAGTTAGACGAATGAACTATACTGGTGTGTGTACCATTCACATTGCGGTGGGAGGCACGCCAGAGGCGATGAAGCACCAAAGCACATAACGAGGAGGGTAGCCGACATGGCAGCATTGCGGCGAATCAACCAAGACGACCTGCGCAACCACAACCTTTCGGTGGTGATCGACACTCTGCTGCGCACCACCGAGCCGTTGAGCCGCGCCGAACTGGCCAAACGCACCGGACTGACCAAGGCCACCATGTCGCTGCTGGTCTCCATGCTCGTCGACGACGGCGTGGTGCGCGAAGGGGAGCCGAGCGTGCAATCGTCGTACGGCCGTCCGAGCACGCCGCTGCTTATCGCCGGGGGGCGGTACTGCGGCATCGGCCTGCAGGTGAACACGAACGGCTACGGCGTCATCGTGCTGGATCTGGACGGCACCGTGATCTCGGAGCGGTGGGTCGATGCGGACATGTCGGCCCCCGACGCCGACGAGGTGTTCGCGGAACTGGATGCCTTGGCAATGGAACAAGAGGCCCTGCTCGCCGAACGGGGATACACGGTGGCCGGGGCGGGCCTCGCGCTGCCGGGTCTGGTGACGGGCGACATGCGTCTGCTGATGGCCCGCAACCTGGGGTGGGAGCAGCTCGACCTCACCCGGTTCGACGTGATGCGGCGTCTGGACGTGACCGCGGGCAACGAGGCGAACATGGCCGCGCTCGCGCAGATCCCCGGATACGCCATGCGCCGCGACGGCGACGGCATCGTGGGCCCCTCCGAATCGTTCATCTATCTGTCCACCGACGTCGGCATCGGCGGCGCCGTGGTGCGCAACGGCCACGTGGAGATCGGCGACCATGGCTTCGGCGGCGAACTCGGCCACACGTCGGTGGAACTGCGCGGACCGGTGTGCCGGTGCGGGCGGCGGGGCTGCCTGGAGACGTACGCGGGACGGCGCGCAATGGTGGAATCGGCGGGCATCGCCAGCGGCTCCGCCGCGGCGCGCCGCGAATCGGTCGACGAGCTGATCGACCGGTGGTGCGCCGGCGACGTCAGGGTGGCCGCCGTGGTGAACAAGGCCATCGAGGCGATGGTGTCCTCCATCGCCTCGGCGATCAATGTGTGCGACATCGAAACGGTGGTGCTGGGCGGCGTCTGGTCGCAGTTCGGTTCCGAGATCGCCGTGCAGATGCAGAGCGCGTTGCAACGGCAGGTGCTGGGATACCCGGAAGTCCGCGCCAAGGTGCTGATGGCCGACGTCACCTCGCGCCCGGCGCTGGTCGGCGCCGCCGCGATGGGACTGCGGCATTTCGTCGACGACCCGATGCGATTCGTGTCCGCCTGATACAATGGCTCGTGGCGTCCCGCCCGAGCTGCGCAGGTCAAGGGGCGCCTGCACCGCCGGCTTCGTGCGGGGCGTCCGATACCGTGCGCAGCCATGAGGGAACAGGAGCATCCCATGGTCGACCGTACCGATTCTTCAACCGACAACATCATCACCACCACCGAACCGTCGCCCATGGGGCAGTCATCCAAGCCGGAGAACCGCCGTTGGCGGTGGACCGCGGCGGACATCGCTGTGGGCGCGGCATTGGGCGTGGCCTGCGGGCTGGTGTTCTGGGGGTTCAACTTCGCCTACGCGTGGCTCTCTCCGCTGATCGGCGGCATCCTGCCGGGGCTGGCCAGCGTACTGCACCCGCTGTGGTACTTCTCCGGCACGCTGGCCGTGATCATCCTGCGCAAGCCGGGCGCCGCGATCTACGTGAACCTGGTCGGCAGCGCCGCCGAGATGCTGCTGGGCAACCAGTTCTCGGTAGGGTTCGTGTTCGCCTCCGCGGCCCTGCAGGGGCTGTTCGCCGAGATTCCGTTCATGGTCACCCGGTACCGCGTCTACAACCTGCCGATCAGCGTGGTGTCGGGGGCGTTGGTCGCCCTGGAATACGGCGTGTATCTGATGTTGTTCCGGTATCAGGGCGTGGCGTTCCTCAGTGCGCGCGGCATCGTGCATATGGTCAGCGAACTGGTCGGCGGTGTGCTGATCGCCGGCGTGATGAGCTGGTACCTGTACCGTGCGATCGCCGCCACGGGCGCGCTCGACCGCTTCGCCTCGGGGCGTGCGCGGTTCGCCGCGTAACGTCCGGCTGTTTGCTATAGTGGGTCAAGTTGGTTTCCCAACGTGGGGCTGTAGCTCAGTCGGTTAGAGCATCGGACTCATAATCCGCCGGTCCAGGGTTCAAGCCCCTGCGGCCCCACTCGCCAATCAGCGAACCACCCGACTCCGGAATCCGCCGGCCCGGAAGGCAGACGGCTCGCCGTCCGTATGCGGTGCGCATCGGATCTGTCCGTGCCTGTGCATACAATCCCATAGGTTCCGGTTCACGCCAGCCATAGGGGCATGGCGACCCGGGTCCCCCGAATTCCTTAGGAGACACCATGAAGCAGGGTATTCATCCCGATTATCATGCCGTTCAGGTCACGTGCTCGTGCGGCAACACCTTCGTCACCCGTTCGACCTACAAGGGCGAAGCCATGACGGCCGACGTGTGCTCGAAGTGCCATCCGTTCTACACCGGCAAGCAGAAGATCCTCGACACCGGTGGTCGCGTGGCCCGTTTCGAGAAGCGTTACGGCAAGCGCAGCAAGTAGCTTCCTCAACGCCAGCCCCGGCAGGCTCGGCGCGCTTCGGCGTGCCGCCGCGGGACTGGCGTTGTTGTATATCCGCCAATACATATCGAATCGAACGGAGACGAGCAGCACATGGCAGACGAACAGTTCCCCGCGGCGCAGACCGCGTTGGAGGAATACCGCCGCATCGAGCAGGAGATGAGCCAGCCGGAGGTCGCCTCCGACCCGGACAAGATGCGCAAGCTGGGCCGCCGCCACGCCGAGCTCGGTTCGATCGTGTCCGCATACACCGCCTACCTGCAGGTGCGTGACGATCTGGAGGCCGCCCGTGAGATGGCCTCCGAGGACCCCGACTTCGCCGAAGAGGCCCGGCGGCTGGAGGCGGAGCTGCCCGCCGTGCAGGAGAAGCTGCACACGGCGCTGATCCCGCGCGATCCGGACGACGCACGGGACACCATCATGGAGATCAAGGCCGGCACCGGCGGCGAAGAGGCCGCGCTGTTCGCCGGCGACCTGCTGCGCATGTACCTGCGGTATGCGGAGAAGCGCGGCTGGACCACCACCATCCAGAGCGAGAACCGCACCGAGCTGGGCGGCATCAAGGACGTGCAGGTGGCCATCCGGGCCAAGGGCACGCCGGCTCCTGAGGACGGCGTGTGGGCCAGCCTGAAATACGAGGGCGGCGTGCACCGCGTGCAGCGCATCCCCGTCACCGAATCGCAGGGACGCATCCAGACCTCCGCGGCCGGCGTGATCGTGTTCCCCGAAGCCGACGACGACAACGACGAGATCGAGATCGACCCGAAGGACCTGAAGATCGACATCTTCATGAGCTCCGGTCCGGGCGGCCAGTCGGTGAACACCACGTATTCGGCGGTGCGCATGACGCATATCCCGACCGGCATCGTGGTGAGCATGCAGGATGAGAAGTCGCAGATCCAGAACCGCGCGGCCGCACTGCGCGTACTCAAGTCGAGGCTGCTGGCCATGAAACACGAGCAGGAGGCAGCTGAGGCCGCCGACCTGCGTCACTCCCAGGTGCGTTCGCTTGACCGCTCCGAACGCATCCGCACCTACAACTTCCCGGAGAACCGCATCGTCGACCATCGCACGAACTACAAGGCGTACAACCTGGATCAGGTGCTCGACGGCGACCTGCAGGCCGTCATCGACTCCGACATCCAGGCCGACGAGGCCGAGCGCCTCGCACGCCAGAGCTGATGAACGTCGAACAGGCCATCCGTCGCGCGGCGGCCACGCTGCGCGACGCCGGTGTGGACACCCCCGAACATGACGCCAAACTGCTGCTGGCCGAAGCCTGCGGTTGCAGTCTCAGCGACGTGGACAAGGCCATGCTGCTGGGGAAGTCGATTGCCGTCCTTGCGGAGGAACGCTCCGCGGAAGGCGTTTCCCCCGCCCCCTCCGTAGAGGGGGTTCCCGAGCGGCGCTTCGACGCCATGCTTGCCCGTCGTGCAGCACGGGAGCCGTTGCAGTACATCGTCGGCCACGCCCCGTTTCGCTACCTCGACCTCGCCGTCGGCCCGGGCGTGTTCATCCCGCGGCCCGAAACCGAGCTTGTGGTGCAGGAGGGGCTGGATTGGTTGGCGGTGCAGCGCATCACCGCGCCGCGCGTCGTCGATCTGTGCGCCGGCAGCGGTGCGATCGGCCTATCGATCGTGACCGAAACCGCCGATGCCGAGGTCTGGGCGGTCGAGCTCAGCGAACGCACCGCCGCATGGACGCGCCGCAACGCCGAAGCCGTATTGGGAACGGCCAGAACTGGCTCAGGCATGGACCGCCGATATCATCCGGTGCTCGGGGATGCCGCCGATTCCAGCGTGCTGGCCGAATTGGACGGCACCGTGGATCTGGTGGTCACGAACCCGCCGTATGTACCCGAATCGGAGATCCCCGAACAGCCCGAGGTGCGCGATTATGACCCGGAGTTGGCGTTGTACGGTGGCTCCCCGGATGGTCTGCTGATTCCCGGACGCATCATCGACCGAGCTGCCGCGCTGCTGCGCCCGGGTGGTCTGCTCGTCATGGAGCATGACATCAGCCAAGGGGCCGCGCTGGTCGCCTACGCGCAGGCTCGCGGCTTCAGCCACGCCCGCACCGGCCGGGACTGGACGGCCCGGCCCCGGTATCTGGTCGCAGTCCGTATCTGAGTTCACGGTTTTGATGTATGGCGCTATCCTGCCACGGTTGTAGGGAGCTTTTCTGTCGATAACGGGATATTGGCTGTAAGATGCCATTCGGTTGCTGTCTCGCGGATGTCGACGGTACCTCCTGACTGAAGGATGGCCTTGGTATGGCGGCGTAACCCTGAATGCGAGGAATTGAAGGTTTTGTTGGAGGAGAGCCTCGGTACGTCCGATGCGGTGATGGTGATGTTCTCGTAAGTTACACGGACGGCTACTGCATAATAGGCCGTAGGCTCGGCATATTTGAGAATATTGCAATAGATTTCCCGGATTAGGGAACCTGACAAGATCTTTACGTTATCAGGCATACCGATGTCGTCGGAGGTGTTGAAGATGCTTTTGCCTCGAAAGCCGAGTTCGTGCAGTCGCCGGTCGTTGTGGTTCATGAACATTGCCAATTCGTGACCGTCATGGTGCTTCACGGGATTCTCCTCATCGGACTGACTGGCATCGTTCTCCAATAGGTCGATGATTTGACGTGTTGCTCGTAAAGCGTTGCGGGCAATATCACCCATCTCTTGTATTGCTGTATCCCCGGTGTATTGCTGGTCGGTTGCTGTACGGTATTCGAGCATGGCCACAAGGTAGGTCAAGTCATTGGCCACCGTATCGTGAAGCTGTCTTTGGAAACGCTCTCGTGTGTCCCTTTGCCGTTCACGCTGCTTCAGTGCGGCAAGCTCCGCGCGTTTACGTGCCCACTGTCCGACGAATGCCATCGAATAATACCAGCAGGCATATTGTACGACTGAAGAGCATATCCAGATCGGATAGCCGCCTTCATACACGGTAACGCATAATGCAGCCACGAACGGGAATGAGGCGGACAAGAAGCCCAACGTAGGCGATTGATACGCTAAGACGACAATGATGAGCATCACGGTCAGAAATACCCCATTGGGGGATGTGACGCGCAATACGTCCAGAATCAGCGCTGTTGAGAGCAATGGCCATGCCAACACAGCCGGACGTAGCGGTAAGGCAAAGGTGAGTACAGCGCACATGGTGCAGAGGCCAACTTGCAATGTGCCGGTAATGATGCCGACTTGGACAAAGCCCCACGTTTCGATGCCGGTTATAATCGCTAACGCCGTACATCCCAACCCGAGCCAGTATGTCCTGAGTATCGTCAATAGCGAACCTCTATATTGACCGTGCTGCGTAATCGTCACAACAGCCCCTTCCTGACGGCTGTAACCACCGCCTGGATGACGTTCCGTGCGTTGAGCTTATGTACCGCGCGTGACTGATAGGAGTAGACGGTGGACTCGCTGACATGCAAACGCGAAGCAATTTCCCTGGTCGTTAGTCCCTGGGCATATGCTGCCAAAGCTTCATGCTCCCGTTTCGACAAGGCTACGGTGTGCCCGCTATCGTTACCCTCCAACTGGCGGTTTACAAGTAATTGATGGGCCTTGTTTGACGTGAGGAACGTTGTAGCATGGGGATCTGAATGCGCGTCGGGATCGAAGGTGCGTCCGGCAAGTGCTTGGCGTACTGCCGTTGCCAGATAGTCACGTAACCGGTCTTTGGAGATGAGGGCTTGTGCGCCCGCGTTGATCATTCGTGTGCGGTATCGATTGGTCGGGTAAGCGGTGATGCCAATGATGGCGATACTATCTGTTTCACGTCGAATGGCTGCACAGACCTGATCGCCGGTCAAATCATCGAGTGACATGTCAGCGATGAGTACATCGGGGCGTGTTTGAGTGGCTGAGAGGCATCGTTGAATGGCGGTCGTACCGTATTGGCATACCCAGATCAATGCGCAGGAAGGGACTTGCGTCAGTGCCTCGGTGAGCAGACGCAAGGCGAGTGGATCGTTGTCGACTATGGCGATTCGTGCTGGGAGGCGTTTGTTGATATCCACGTTTTCAGTTTTACATACAGGTGTTCTTTTCGCATTACGCTATGCACTTTGTAGCAATCTCTATGGCAGACCTTGCCATTGCGCGTATCCGTGAGATGTAGTGAAAGAGACACCGGAATTCGGCGGCTGTAATAACCGAAAGGAGTTCTCATGTTGAGAAAGAAAATCATCACCGTGACGATGACGTTAATCTGTGCACTTGCCGGTGTCGGGGCAATCGGTATGAGTGCTTCGGCAGCGGAGGAGGCGAATACTGCAACAGCGCGAAGCACCTGTCATTTGGTGGCGGAAGTGGCGCGTTCTGGGGCAGATGTGAAATTCACCGGTGGACGGGTCGGATGCGCGACTAGTGCAACAGTGACAGTCCGCGCACGAAGAGACATTCCGTTGAGCCCGGATCAGAATTTGGACACGCGTACTTTTAATGCCAAAAACTCCACTCAGACAATGACGGTACGTGGTACAGCCGGACATAAATACTTCACGGAAACGACTTCATCGACCGGGGCAACGGCCCAATCGAGTCGTTTGACGTTCTGAACAATAGTGAGATCCGGAATGACGAAGAGAGTAACGGCAAAAACAAGCTCCAATCTGACATTATTCGCCAAGGGACGTAACCTTCGTATGTCACTGGTATTGGTGATGGTGATGACGGCGATTTGTTTTCGCTGGTGGTATATGTCGGTTGATACCCATGTACTCAATCAGGTGGAACCGGTTTGGGTGGGTACGGCCAATAGTGTGCCGTCGCTTTTCGTCGTTGCGATGGTCTGCTGTTGCGCACCGCGTATGCCGTTGACCGATAGGTTGGGAAACCGTCGGCCAGCGGCATACGGCACGTTGGCCGTTGCCGCGGTCTGTGTGATGGCGATGGCTGTAATGCCGGTGGTATACGGCGTGTACAGCGTACTTCCACGTGATTGGATTCCGGGGATGGACATGGTTGACGCGACGGGTGCCATGTTATTTCGTGAATTCAACATGTTCGCTTCAGGCGCGGCTCTGATGCGTGCGGTACAGGCGGGTTTCTTTGGCGCTGTGGCTGCGATGGCGACGGCACTGAATGGTCGGATTGTCGGAACGGGACTGTCTTTGGCGGTTATGCTCGGTGAATTGCTGCTGGGCTCTGCCGACTCATACGGCGAAATGTCGGTATTCACGTTCACGGTTAAGGCTTTGCCTGCTTGGTGTGTAACCGTTGGAATCCTGTTGATGTTGTCATGGGTGGTTTGGTATCTGACAGCGGCCGGCGCTCCGTTGCTGGTGTTGCATCATGGTGAAAGGGAATGACGATGCGCGGCAACAATACAGAGGGAATACTTCCTGAAATTCGTGACGTGGCGATAGGCGGAGATGCCACGGTGGAATGTCGGAATCTTGGTTTCCGCTATGGCAGGCGTGATGTATTCTCTGATGTTTCATTCACGTTGATGTCGGGTGTCGTCGGGTTGCTCGGCGCCAATGGTGCTGGCAAGACGACGCTGCTGACCATCCTTGCCACATTGCGTATGCCGAAGAGCGGTCAGGCTCTTCTGCTGGGAGAGGATGTGACTTCCGTGACGGGTCGGCAACGTATTCGACGGTCATTGGGGTACCTGCCACAGACGGTCGAAGTGATGGGGAGTTCCACGGTGTTCGACAATGTTGCATATGCGGCATGGGCGCATGGTGTGGATTTCTCTGAGGTCGGATGTGCCGTGGAACGGGCGCTGGAGGCCGTTGGATTGATGGACGTCGCAACGCTGCGTGCCCGCAAGCTGTCGGGAGGACAGCGTCGACGGCTGGGCATCGCTTGCGCGATTGCGCATCAACCTCGCGTTTTGCTGCTTGATGAGCCGACGGCGGGCGTTGATCCATTGCAGCGTGTTCGGCTGCATCAATTGATGACATTGATTGGCAAAAAGTCTACCGTGGTGGTGAGTACACATCTGGCCGATGAGGCGGCACGGGTCGCCGACTATCTGTTGATCATGAGGGATGGTGGTTTGGCGTTTGCCGGTTCTCCCCAGATGCTGTCCGAATGTGGGATGCCGGGAATGGACGTTGCCCGCGTCATCGAAACGGTGATGGCGGGTGAACGATGAGAGAAAAGATGCTGGGATTTCATGACGTTTCGCATACGGATACCAAAGCATGCCGGCGGAAGACTTGGACGGCGGACATACGTAGGCTGTCGTTGATGTCTGGTGCATTACCCGTATCGTCCTTGGCGGCGTTGGCGTTGATGGTGTGCACGTGCATGGCCGCGCAGACTGTCATGATGATTGCTGCTCCGGTCGCCCGATGGGCGTCGGTCGATGCGGCCATGCGGGAAGGTCTGCTGTTGATCGGTGTGGTGATTGCGGTGTTCACGACGTGGGCGGGACGTGCGTTGGGACGTAACTGCGTGGTCATCGGTCGAGTCTGTGGGCGTGGAGCCGATGACATTCTGTTACGACGTTTTACGGCGACCTCTGCCGCAGTGGTGTCAGGATATGCAGCGGGGTGCGTTCCCCTGCTGGTTCGCACCGCATATCGGGCGACATGGGGCGCCCCACCTGTACTCGCAATGATGTCTGATGGTATGGCGTTGATGATGTTGTGCGCGTTTGGGATGGTATTGGGTGCCCTAATAGGGTGTCGGTGGGCGTATCTGGTTGTGCCGGTAGCCACATTGGCGCTGATGATATCGCCTTGGGCCGTAACAGGCAGCGTGTTGTCAGGCACGGGTCATTCGGTGCTGTCCTTGGGCGTACTTTGGTTTCATGCATTTCCCGATATCGGATGGGTGCCTACTTGGCAGGCGGGGGTGTTCCGCTGTACGTTATTTGCGGCTGCGACGTTGACAATGGTGCGATACGGTATGGCGCGGGTTACGGGACGTTCGCCGCATATGGACATGACATTGTGGTGTAGTGCCGGGGTATGTGTGGCGATGATGGTATCTGCGTTATGTTGGCCGGTGCCGCTGGTGCGACGTGATACCGATAAGTTGTCGTGCGTACGTGAACCGAATTTCACGGTATGTCTGCACCCGGCGGATGAGCCGTTGCGTCCTTCCGTGACTCAAACCGTACAGGAGGTGTTGCGTCTTGCGCCTCAAGACAAGGTATTGCGAATCGCTGAATATGTGTACGCCGAACAGGAGCCGGAGACGGATATGGTATTGATGTCGGTGCCGGATGCCACATCTTCTCGCGCGTCTATAGAGCAGGCCGTCATCGAAAACATGGGTGTCGTTGTCTCGGGATCTGAAATGTGCCTGCATTCGGACGCTCCTTCGGAAGAGAAGATCCTTGCGGATGAAATAGCCAAGGCTGTTGACTCGTCGGTGAGGAGAAGGCTGGATGCGGGCTCGGTGCCGATTGGAGTGGATGAGGTCACCGGCGATCCTGTATATTCGTCATATCAGCCGTTACTGGATCGTCTGAATGATGAAGAGTTCGCCCAATGGTATACGACGCATCGTGAAGCAATCCTCTCGTGTCATGTAACTGAGTCCGATCTTCCTGCAGCATGATCGATTAAGTCATGGCATCATTGAAATCCGGCGGTCTGCTCGTCATGGAGCATGACATCAGCCAAGGGGCCGCGCTGGTCGCCTACGCGCAGGCTCGCGGCTTCAACCACGCCTGCACCGGCCGGGACTGGACGGCCCGGCCCCGGTATCTGGCCGCTCGGCGTGACGACTATTGCGCGTAGTCCTGCAGCGCGGAGGCGTCGGTGTCGGTGATCGTGCGGATCACCCGCGCGGGATTGCCCACCGCCACCGAATGCGGCGGGATGTCCTTGGTCACCACGGCGCCGGCGCCGATGACGCAGCCTTCTCCGATGGTCACGCCGCCCAACACGGTGACATTGCCGCCGAACCAGCAGTTCGAACCGATGACGATTGGCCTGCCGTATTCGTAGTCGTACGTCGAGCCGTCCGCCGCCTTGCGCACATTGCGGTCCTGCCAGCGCAGCGGATGCATCGGCGGCAGCAGGGACACATTCGGCCCGAACAGCACATCGTCGCCGATGGTGACTGGCGCGCAGTCCAGCACGGTGAAGTTGAAGTTCGCGAACACGCGGTCGCCCATCGTGGTGTGCACGCCATAGTCGAAGAACACCGGTCCCAGGATGTCCAGGTTCTCGCCATGGTGGGGGAGCAGGTCGTCCAGCACGGCGGCCCGGGCCTCATGATCGCCGCGCGGTAGCGCGTTGAACCTGGTGCACAGGTCGCCGGCCCGCTCGCGCAGCGCCGTCAGCTCCGGATCGGCGGGGTTGTAGAGTTTTCCATTCAGCATCTCCTCGCGCTCCGAGCGGCGGGGCGTGCGCAGTTCGACGGGAGGCATCTCGCCGGAGGACGGTTGCGGGGTGTGCTGAGGGGTGTGGGGTGCGTGGTCCATTGGCGTCCTTTCCTAGATGGTATGAGGTTTGAGGTGCGCGTTGCTGGTTGCATGTGCTGCCCTTGGACGCCGGTTGCCGTTGGGACGGCGACCGTGCCCGGGGCCTGTTGCTCGTCGCATACCGATGATGCAATAGTAAGGTTGTAATGAGGACGTGAACGGGAGGTGCCGATGAGTGCGATTCGCAAGGTCGATGACGATTCCCTTGCCGAGGCCGCTGAAATCATTCGCAACGGCGGTCTGGTGGTGGTGCCCACGGACACGGTGTACGGCGTGGCCTGCAATCCGTTCAGCACGGCGTCCATCGACCGCATCTACGAGATCAAGGGGCGCCCGCGGTTCAAGGCGTTGCAGGTGCTGCTGTCCTCGATCGAGGAGCTCGATGCGCTGGGCCTGGATCTGCCGGTGCCGTTGAACCGTCTGGCGGCGGCGTTCCTGCCGGGCGCATTCTCCCCGATTGCGGTGGCCCGCGAGGATTGCGCACTGGGGACGGTGCAGCAGACCCCATCGGGGGCGCGCACGCAGGGCATCCGCATCCCGAATTCCGCGTTGAGTCTGCGTGTTCTCAAGGCGACCGGTCCGCTGGCCGCATCGAGCGCGAACCGTTCCGGCGGCGAAAGCGCGCAGACCGTCGAGGAGGCCGAGGCAGCCCTGGGTGATGCCGTGGATCTGTATCTGGACGGCGGCCCGACGCAGGGGCATGTCTCCAGCACCGTGGTGGCCGCCGACCCGCTGGCGCGTGACGGGATCGCCATCCTGCGCGAGGGCGTGATCCGCGAGCCGGTGATTCGCAGGGCGTTGATCGTGAACGGCGGGGGCTTAGGCGCATGAGGGTCTATCTGTTCATCGCGGCCGTCGCGGGTGGCGCCACGTTCCTGCTCACCCCGTTGATCCGGCACCTGGCCATTGAAATCGGCGCGGTCGGCAAGGTGCGCGCACGTGACGTGCACACGGTGCCGACGCCCCGCATGGGCGGCCTGGCCATGATGCTGGGGTTTGCGGTGGCGATGCTGTTCGCCAGCCACATTCCGTTCGTCAGCGGGCTGTTCCAGAACAATCACCAGGCCTGGGTGGTGCTGGCGGGAGCGGTGGCGATCTGCCTGCTGGGCATGGCCGACGACCTGTGGGATCTGGATTGGATGCTGAAGATGGCCGGCCAGCTGCTGATCGCCGTGTTCGTGGCTTGGGGCGGGTTGCAGATCATCTCGCTGCCGATCGGCTCGCTGTTTGCGGCATCGCCGACGTTGTCGATCGCGATCACGGCGTTCCTGATCGTGGTGTCGATCAACGCGGTGAATTTCGTGGACGGATTGGATGGTCTGGCCTCCGGCATCGTGGCGATCGGCGGCATCGCGTTCGCGATCTACTCGTATATCATCGCCCGTTCCTCGCCGTCGTACGCGTCGATGGCCACGCTGATCGACGTGGCGATGGTGGGCATCTGCGTGGGCTTCATCCTGCACAACTGGCATCCGGCCAAGCTGTTCATGGGTGACTCCGGTTCCATGCTGCTCGGATACCTGATCACCTGCGCGTCGATCATCATGACCGGCCGTCTCGATCCGGCATCGATCCACACCAGCATCTACCTGCCGGTGTTCATGCCGATCCTGCTGCCGGTGCTGGTGCTGTTCCTGCCGGTGCTGGACATGTGCATGGCGATTGTGCGGCGTCTGCGCAAGGGCCAGTCGCCGATGCACCCCGATCGCATGCATCTGCATCACCGGATGCTGAAGATCGGCCACTCGGTGCAGGGGGCCGTGCTGATTCTGTGGGGGTGGGCCGCGCTGATCTCGTTCGGCTCGATCATGATCCTGTTCTTCCCCGCGCGGTTTGTGGCGATCGGTTTCGCGATGGCGGTGGTGCTGCTGACCGTGGCCACGATGTACCCGTATCTCAAGCATCGCATCCCGGAATTGCGTGCGGAGAACGCGCGGCTGGAGGCGGCGCGGCGGGCGGCTGCGGCGGGCGGACCGAAGGCGTCCGATGGCGATGGCGACGGTGCGTCCGCCGGCGTCGGCACCGGGGACAAGGCCGGGGTTTCGGACTGACGGCGGCACCGGAAAACAAGGTGACGGGCCGCGGCGACACACGGCGGAGCCGTGTCAGTCCCTGCTTTTAGAGTGGGCCTATGGCTACAAATCTTGATATGAACGCGGAATCCGCGTATGCTCCGCTTCCCCCGATTTTCGAAAAGCTCGGGCTTGCCTATGACGACGTGCTGCTGCTGCCGAACGAGACGGATGTCATCCCGTCCGAGGTGGACACCACCACGCATCTGACCCGTGAGATCACGATGAAGGTCCCGATGATCTCCGCCGCCATGGATACCGTCACCGAGGCCGAGATGGCCATCGCCATGGCCCGCAACGGCGGCATCGGCGTGCTGCACCGCAACCTGTCGATCGACGATCAGGCCGCTCAGGTGGATGTGGTCAAGCGTTCCGAATCCGGCATGATCACCAACCCGCTGACCGTGAACCCGGACGTCACCCTGGCCGATCTGGACAAGCTGTGTGGCCGTTTCCACATCTCCGGCCTGCCGGTTGTGGACAAGGAGAACCGCCTCGTCGGCATCATCACCAACCGCGACATGCGTTTCATCCCGTCCGACGATTACGACCATCTCAGGGTCAAGGACGTCATGACCCGTGAGAACCTGGTCACCGGCCCGGCGAACATCTCCAAGGAGGACGCCCACCGCCTGCTCGCCCAGCACAAGGTGGAGAAGCTGCCGCTGATCGACGAGAACGGCAAGCTGGCCGGCCTGATCACCGTCAAGGACTTCGTCAAGACCGAGCAGTACCCGGACGCCACCAAGGACGGCCAGGGCCGTCTGCGCGTGGCCGCCGGCGTCGGCTTCCTCGGCGACGCCTGGCAGCGCGCCTCCGCTCTGATGGAGGCGGGCGTCGACGCGCTCGTGGTCGACACCGCGAACGGCCAGGCCCGTCTGGCGCTCGACATGATCCGTCGCCTGAAGAACGATCCGGCCTTCCGCGACGTGCAGATCATCGGCGGCAACATCGCCACCCGTGAGGGCGCCCAGGCCATGATCGACGCCGGCGCGGACGCCGTCAAGGTCGGCATCGGCCCCGGCTCGATCTGCACCACCCGCGTGGTCGCCGGCGTCGGCGTCCCGCAGCTGACCGCCGTGTACGAGGCAGCGCTGGCCTGCCGCGCCGCGGGCGTGCCCTGCATCGCCGACGGCGGCATCCACTACTCGGGCGACATCGCCAAGGCCCTGGTGGCCGGCGCCAGCTCCGTCATGCTCGGCGGCACGCTGGCCGGCTGCGAGGAGGCTCCGGGTGAGAAGGTGCTCCTGCACGGCAAGCAGTACAAGCTGTACCGCGGCATGGGCTCGCTGGGCGCCATGGCGCCGCGCGGCAAGAAGAGCTACTCGAAGGACCGCTACTTCCAGGCCGACGTGACCAGCAGCGACAAGGTCATCCCGGAGGGCGTCGAGGGCGAGGTGCCGTACCGCGGCCCGCTGAACGCCGTGCTCTACCAGATGATCGGCGGCCTGCACCAGTCGATGTTCTACATCGGCACGCACAACATCAAGGAGATGTCGGAGCGCGGCCGCTTCGTGCGCATCACCGACGCGGGCCTGCGCGAATCGCACCCGCACGACATCGTGATGACCTCGGAGGCCCCGAACTACTCCGGCTTCCACGCCAACTGATCCTCGGAAGGCACCGCAGCGGACTGACGGAGTGATTCCGTAAGAAACCCCAGCGCGTGTCCCCGTAAGCCATCTCATCCTCCCCTCCCAGAGGGGAGGATGTTTCATAGGTGATATATAGTGGTCTGTTCCGTACACGTCCGAAGGAAACGAGGCACACGATGGTGGACGCACATGACAACGAGACCTACACGGCGCAGGATTCCCGCCTGATCTGGATCGACTGCGAGATGACCGGCCTGGACATCTTCCATGACGAGCTGGTCGAGATCTCCGTGGTCCCCACCGACTTCGACCTGAACGTGCTCGACGAGGGCATCGACTACGTCATCAAGCCCAGCCAGACCGCCGTGGACCAGATGAACGACTTCGTGCGCAGGATGCACACCCACTCCGGGCTGATCAACGAGTGGGAGCATGGCCTGGACGTCTCCGAGGCCGAGGCCAAGGTCATCGAATACGTGCGGCGCTTCACCCCCAATGGCGTGCGCCCGCTGCTGGCCGGCAACTCCGTGGGCTCCGACAAGAAGTTCCTCGACCGTTACATGCCCGGTCTGATGGAGCACCTGCATTACCGTGTCATCGACGTGAGCACCATCAAGGAACTTTCGCGCCGCTGGTATCCGGCCGTATACAACCACAAGCCCGCCAAGCACGGCGGCCACCGCGCACTCGCCGACATCATCGAATCGATCGACGAACTGCGCTACTACCGCGACCTGCTGTTCGTGCCCGCGCCCGGCCCCGACGACCGGGCCGCGGCCGATGCCGCCGCGCGCATCGAACAGACGAGCCTGCTGCGCACCTACGAGCGGAACGGCAGTCCGCTGGGGGAGTAGTTCCCGTGGGGAATTGTTGACGGGAGCGTCGGCGATCCCCGGACGATACCGGTGAGGAGGACGGCATGCTGCAATCCGAGGCGATGGCAATCCTGAATGCGGGCGCGAACGTGTTCCTCACCGGTGCGCCCGGTGCGGGCAAGACGTACGTACTTAACGAGTTCATCCGCAACGCCCGCGCCGAGGGCGCCAGCGTGGCCGTCACCGCGTCCACCGGCATCGCCTCCACGCATATCAACGGCCAGACCATCCACTCATGGAGCGGCATCGGCGTGGCCACCGCGCTGACCGAGCCGCTGCTCAAACTCATCCGGTCCCGCCGCCGGCGCAAGATCCAGGACACCGACATCCTCGTCATCGACGAGGTCTCGATGTTGCACGCCTGGCTGTTCGACATGGTCGATCAGGTCTGCCGCATCATCCGGCGTGATCCGCGCCCGTTCGGCGGCATGCAGGTCGTGCTCTCCGGCGACTTCTTCCAGCTGCCGCCGGTCAGCGTCTCCGGGCGGAACAACGACGTCATCGCCCCGGCCCCCGAATTCGTGGCCGCCCGCGAACGCTACGCCAAGGCCGGACGTAACCCGGAGGGCTTCGTCACCGAGGCGTTGGTCTGGCCGGAACTGAACCCGACCGTCTGCTACCTGACCGAGCAACATCGCCAGGATACCGGCGAACTGCTCACCGTGCTGACCGACATCCGTCAGGGCAGGGTGGATGACGGCGACCGCATGGCGCTCGCTTCCCGGCTGGGACTGAACCCCGCGGTCGGCGAGGTGGCCGTGCACCTGTTCCCGGTCAACCGGCAGGCCGACGGCCTGAACGACCTGCGGCTCGCGCAGATCGAGGACGACGAGCACGGGTTCTATGCCGAATCGGCCGGTCCGGTCAACCTGGTGGACCGGTTGAAGAAGAACATGCTCGCACCGGAGCATCTGGTGTTGAAGACCGGGGCCGCCGTGATGGCGCTGCGCAACGACGCCGATCACCAGTACGTCAACGGGTCGATCGGTACGGTGCGCGGGTTCGCGCCCGAATCCAAGGGCGGTTGGCCGATCGTGGAGTTCGAGAACGGCAACATCGTGACGATGAAGCAGGCCTCCTGGGAGATGATGGACGGCGAGACCGTGCTCGCCAGCGTCAAGCAGGTGCCGTTGCGCTGCGCGTGGGCAATCACGATCCACAAGTCGCAGGGCATGACGCTGGACCGGGCCGTGATGGACCTGCGGCGGACGTTCGCGCCCGGCATGGGGTACGTGGCGCTCTCGCGCGTGGAGAGGCTCGACGGCCTGTATCTGGGCGGCATCAACGACCGTGCGTTCCTGGTCTCGCCCGACGCGGTGATGCTCGATTCGGTCCTGCGCCGCCGATCCGACGCCGCAGCCGGACTCCTGGCCGAGGAGGGCCCCGCCGCCTTCGCGCCGCATGCGAACGACCCTGCCGAATCCGACGAATTCGAACAGGCTGAACTGTTCTGAGCCTATCCCTCGACCATCTTGAGATACTGTACGTAGCCGTCATCGGTTCGGACGATGACCTCGGTTGTGGATGACGGACTGGAATAGATTTCCGTTCCGACAGGCAGTGCCGTGGCGTCCCAATCCTGGAAGTCATCGGTTACGCCGGTACGTTCCACGGTGCCGATCTGATCGCCGAGCTCGCTGTCTTTAACGTCGGGAATGATGTCGCCCCGAGCGTAGGCCGTTTTGTCGATAACGACGAGATCGATTTCGGCGTTTTGACTCACCAGACATTCCGGAGTCGCCGACTTGGCGCTGTCGCCGGCACAGGGATTCGTTCCGCACCCGCCGACGAGGACGAGCGCGACAAGCGCCGCGGTGATTCCCGCAATCGTCGTTGTTCTGAGACTCGCCATCATTACCCCCTCAGTGAATCCGATGCCCAACAACACTTACGGTATCACGAGAAGCGGTATGTCGTCGGGCGGTGTGCCGGCGCGGGCGCGGTCGCAGGCGTTCGGGTGTGTGGCGTCACCGGTTTGACGGTTCGTCGGATAGGATGAACATACCGATACCGATGACGGTCGGTGCCAATGACGGTGCCGTCCGTGGCTGCCGGCGGGCGTTCGCATCGCCGGTGAAGGGAGGCTTGCCATGAAGCGTCTGACGTATGTGTGGTCCACAATCGGCCTGCTGATTCTGTTCGCGGTGTTCCTGATGTTCCAGATGCCGGGCATGCCGGCGTGGGGCACGGTCAAGCTCACCGACATCCTGATGATCATCGGCGGTCTGCTGTTCATCGTGCCGATCTACATGGATTCGCTGCGGCGCAAGGATAGCGACGGCGCACCGAACCGTTGGGTGTGGGCCACGCTGCCGCCGATCGGCATGGCCGTGGTGTGCATCGGCATCCTGATTCCGAATACGGTGGGTTTCTTCTCGCTGTTCCCGTTGGCGGACGTGTTCTATCTGGTCGGCTGCCTGCTGATGCTGCCGATCGTCGTCTACCCGCCGTTCGATCTGAACCGCGAGGAGCTGGAGGAGGAGATCGAGGACATGGAGGAGCGGATGGGGCGGCCGTAAGGCTGTGGATGTCTGCGGCGACCGGCAGCGCCGCCGATGGTTCCGGTCGGCCGGCTCGGTCGGATCGCTGCGGGGAGAGTCGGAGTGCGGGGCGCTCCGCTTGTCCCCTCGCGCGAATACCTTGGAACGCATGAGTTCCAAAGCACTTCGTATGTCTACGCTGTTCCTGCGCACGCTGCGCGAGGACCCCGCCGATGCCGACGTCGATTCGGCCAAACTGCTGCAGCGCGCCGGTTATGTCCGCAAGGCCGCGCCCGGCATCTGGACCTGGCTGCCGCTGGGTCTGCGCGTGCTGAACAAGATCGAGAACGTGGTTCGTGAGGAGATGGACCGCATCGGCGCGCAGGAGGTGCACTTCCCGGCGCTGCTGCCGCGCGAGCCGTACGAGGCCACCCATCGTTGGGAGGAGTACGGCGAGAACCTGTTCCGCCTGAAGGACCGCCACCAGGCCGATTACCTGCTGGCCCCGACCCATGAGGAGATGTTCACGCTGCTGGTCAAGGACCTGTACTCCTCGTACAAGGACCTGCCGGTCACGCTCTACCAGATCCAGACCAAGTACCGCGACGAGTTCCGTCCGCGCGCCGGCCTGATCCGCGGCCGCGAGTTCGTGATGAAGGACGCCTACTCGTTCACCATCGACGAGGAGGGCATGAAGAAGGCCTACATGGATGAACGCGGCGCCTACGAGCGCGTGTTCACCCGTCTGGACCTGAAGTACATCCCGGTGTTCGCCATGTCCGGCCCGATGGGCGGCTCGGCCTCCGAGGAGTTCCTGGCGCCGATGCCGATCGGCGAGGACACGTTCGCGCTCGCCCCGTCCGGCAAGGCGTGGAACGTGGAGGCGCTGACCACCCCCGAGGTCCCTGAGGTCGATAGCGCGGCCGTCCCCGCCATGGTCAAGCGCGAAACCCCGGACTCCAAGACCATCGAGGCGCTGGTCGAAACCGCGAACCGTCTGTACCCGCGTGAGGACGGCCGCGAATGGACCGCCGCCGATACGCTCAAGACCGTGGCCGTCACCGTGCTGCATGCCGAGGATGAGGAGCACGACAAGCCGTGGCGCGAGGTCATCGCCGTGGCCGTACCGGGCGACCGTCAGGTGGACATGAAGCGTCTGGAAGCCCAGTTCGCCCCGTCCGAGCTGGAGGAGGCCACCGAGGCCGATCTCAAGGCCCATCCGGAGCTGGTGGCCGGCTACATGGGGCCGATGATGTTCGGCAAGCAGGCGGAGGCCGCCGGCGTGGCCGAGCCGGTGCGGTTCTTCATCGACGCGCATGTGGCCCGCGGCTCCGAATGGATCATCGGCGGTGACGAGCCGGGCAAGCACACGTTCCACGCCGTCTACGGCCGCGACTTCGAGGCCACCGGCACCGTGGAGGCCGTGGAAGTGCGCCATGGCGACATGAGCCCGGACGGCTCCGGCCCCTTAAGCTTCGAGCGCGGCGTGGAGATCGGCCAGGTGTTCCAGCTGGGCCTGAAGTACTCCAAGGCCCTGGACCTGAAGGTGCTCGACCAGAACGGCAAGACCGTACCGGTGTGGATGGGCTGCTACGGCATCGGCGTCAGCCGCGTGCTCGCCTGCATCGCCGAAACCCACCATGATGACAAGGGCCTGGTCTGGCCGGCCATCGTGGCGCCCGCGCAGGTGCATGTCATGGCCACCGGCAAGGACGAGGCCGCGTTCGAGGCCGCCGAGAAGCTGGTCGCCGAGCTGGAGGAGCGCGGCATCGAGGTGCTGTACGACGACCGCAGGAAGGTGTCCCCGGGCGTCAAGTTCAAGGACGCCGAGCTGATCGGCGTGCCGCTGATCGCCGTCGCCGGACGAGACACCGTGAACAACGGCACCATCGAGATCCGCGGGCGTGCCGCCGGCGATTCCGAGGCCGTGCCGTCCGCCGACGCCGCCCAGGCGCTCGCCGACAGGCTCGCGGCGCTGATGTAAGACTGACTGCGATTATTCGATGCGAAGGCCCCTCTCCCGACCGGAGAGGGGCCATTATGGTATGTCGGATTGCGGGGTTTCCGCGAGGTGGGGTGTCCGAGCAGGCCCCGGCCGCTGCTCCGTGAATCAGATGGGATGGACGGTGGATACCGAACCGGTTATGCACCGGGGTTATCCACAACACGCCCGAAACCGGAGTCTGGGGTCACCATGGCCTCTTGCCGTTGCGGTTCGCCTGGTTCGGCGCGCATAGTGGGATGCACCGATGAGCCACGGTGCGCAGGAGACGGGACGCTCCTTATCTCTCCCTCCACCTCGGTACCCGTACCTGTGCGCCGTGGTTCATGCGGTCCACACCGTTGCGGAAAGGGGATGGACATGGTGCAGTTGGGCGTGGTGACGATTGTGGGGTACGTGGGCAGTGAACCTGCGATATTCGACAAGGCGAAGGGCGCGATATGCTCGTTTCGTCTGGGGTGCACGCGGGGGTATTACGATGCGGCGCATGTCTGGCGCAGCTTTCCGACCACGTGGATCACGGTGAAGACGTTCCGGCGTCTTGCCGAACATGTGCATCGTTCGGTGCGCAAGGGGGACCCGGTTATCGTGACGGGCCAGCTCAACACGGAAGTCTGGACGCAGGAGGATGCGGAACGCAGCCGGCTGGTGATCGAAGCCTCCAGCGTGGGGCATGACCTGAATTGCGGTAACGCCATGTTCTACAAGGATGATAAAACGGCGCGTGGCGTTCAGCGCGATGCCGGTTCCGATGGCCGGACGGCGGAATCCGGAGGCAACGTCGGGCCTTTGGCGGCGACTTCGGATGCGCCGGCGGTTCCGGTCGAGATCGATGCGGCCGGATACCGGGGCGCCGATGCGGCGGTGCCCCGGACCGCGCCGGAATCATACGGCACGGGAAGGGGCTCGGACGGCGCTGGCGGCACTACGGCGAATATACGACAAACGTATACGCATACAGAAGGAGCCGGCCAACTCGATCCTGATGGTGAACAGGAGGAGTTTGCCGACTCCGGATTCTGACGGTTGATGACGCGTTACCAGATGCGCACGCGCTGTTCGGGGTCCAGCCACATCGGGTCTCCGGGCTTGACCTCGAATGCTGTGTAGAACAGATCCACGTTGCGGGCGATGCCGTTGGTGCGGAACTCGGCGGGGGAGTGCGGGTCGATCTGCAGATACTGTTCGGCCAGCTCGTCACGCTGCTTGGTGCGCCAGATCGAGGCATAGCTCAGGAAGAAGCGCTGCAGCCCGGTGAACCCGTCCATTACCGGCGCCTGCGCCAACGCCTCGGCAATGGCTTCGGGCGAGCCGTCGTTCTCACGTCCCGCGGCCTTGTCCAGCGCGATGGCATAGGCCTTGAGCGCAATGCCGACTCCGCCCAGATCGCCGATGTTCTCGCCGATGGTCAGCGCACCGTTGACGTGCGGTGCCTGGTCGGGGTCGTCGGCGTACTTCTCCTGCAGCTGGGTCGGCACGAAGGCGTTGTACTGCTCGATCAGCGCCTTCGTACGGGCTTCGAAGTTCGCACGGTCTTCGTCGGTCCACCAGTTGTTGAGCTTGCCGTCGCCGTCGTACTGGCTGCCCTGGTCGTCGAAGCCGTGGCCGATCTCATGGCCGATGACCGCGCCGATGCCGCCGTAGTTCGCGGCGTCCTCCGCCTCGGCATTGAAGAACGGCGGTTGCAGGATGGCCGCCGGGAACACAATGACGTTCATCGAAGGCTCGTAGTAGGCGTTCACGGTCTGCGGGTTCATCAGCCACTCGCCGCGGTCCACGGGCTTGCCGACCTTGGCGAACTGATAGCCGTACTCATACAGGCAGACGGCGCGCATGTTATCCACGATGCCGGCATCGGAGCGGATGTCGAGCGCCGTGTAATCGCGCCAATGGTCCGTGTAGCCGATCATCGGCGTGAACTTGGAGAGCTTCTCCAGGGCCTTGGCCTTGGTCTGCTCGCCCAGCCAGTCGCTGTGTTCGATCGAGACGCGATAGGCGCCGATCAGGTTGGATACCAGCTCCTGCATGCGCTGCTTGGAGCTTTCGGGGAAATGCCGGCGCACGTATTCCTTGCCGACCTCCTCGCCGCATGCGCGGTTGACCAGGGAAACCGCACGCTTCCAGCGGTCGCGCTGCTTCTTGGTGCCGGCCAGCGTCTTGCCGAAGAACTCGAACTGGGCCTCATCGAACTGCTTGCCCAGCAGGGATGCGAACCCGATCAGCAGATGCACGCGCGCCCACAGCTTGAGATCGTCCACATCGGCCTGATCCCAGAACTCATCGAGCCCGGTGAAGAAGCTCGGCTCGCATACGTTGACGTTGGCGAGCACGGTCCTCATATCCACCGGCTGCGCCGCGCTCGCGGGCGAGGCGTCATAGGACACCTGCCAGGCGTCGGCCCAGGCCGCGATGTCGACATGGGAGAGCATGGCGCACAGCTGGTCGAACGAGGTCATGTTGTAGGTTTTCTGCGGGTCGCGGACGGCCACGTTATCCCAATGATGCGCCGCGATGCGCGTCTCGACGTCCAGGAAGCGCTTCGCCATGGCGTCGGAGTCGGCGTGATGCTCGGCGTAGCCGGCCAGTCGCAGCAGCGTGGAGACCATATCGACGTAGGCCTGGCGGATCGGCTCGTAACGGTCCTCGCGGTAGTAGGCCTCGTCGGGCAAACCGATGCCGCCCTGCACCAGATGCAGGATATTGGTATCCGGATCCGCGGGGTCGCCATAGACGCCCATGCCGAACAGGTCGATCTCGTCGCGCGGGTTGAGCGAACCGAGCACGCGGACCAGCGACGCCTTGTCCTCGGCGCCGTCGATCAGGGCCAGGTCCTCGCGGATCGGGTCGATGCCCGCGGCCTCGATGGCGTCGGTGTCCAGGAATGAATGGTACAGAGCCTGGGATTTGGCGGCAGGACAGCCATCCTCGTCCTCGAGGATGTCGCGGATCTGCCGTTCGGCATCCTCGGCGAGTTTGTCGAACGCACCGTAGCGGGAGCGGTCGTCGGGCAGCCGGTACGTGTCGATCCACGGTCCGTTGACGTAACGGAACAGATCGTGGGAGGGTTTGATGACGGAGGAGAACGACGCCGGATCCAGTCCGGAAACCAATGCTGTAGTCATGGTCCCACACTATCCGCGTAAGATGACATTCCCGGCCGAGCGCAAGGGGTACGGGGGAGGAGTCATTCAGCTCATGGCATAGAAATTAGTCACGGTGTCTAACAGATACGACTACGATGGAAGAAAGAAGCGATGCAACGTGCCGCTTCACCAAGTCAAGGAGCATCCCATGTCGGATCAGAACGTCAACGGCCTCGATTCCAACGGCCAACAGCCCGGCAGCCAACCAGAGTATGGAGCATACGCGCCCAATGCGGGCAACCCCAACGCGGTCGGCGACGGGTACGGCGATAACAACCAGTACTACGCCCAGTACACCCAGTACACCTACACCCAGGGCGGCGCCCCGAACGACGGCGGCTATCAGGGATACTCCGGCGGCCCTTACGGGCAGCCCGGCCCGGGCCATCCGGGCGATCCGTTCAAACTGTTCGAACAGATGCTGCCGCAGCAGGCCAAGAACGCGGTGCGGGCCCTGTACGGGGTCATCGGCGTGGCCGCGGTCGTGCTCGGCCTGGCGCTGCTGCTGTGGCCCAGCCATACGTTGGTCATCGCGGCGGTGCTGCTCGGCATCTACTTCGTGGTCTCCGGCGTCATCCGCATCGTCTCGTCCATCGTGGAACTCGGCCTGCCGGCGGGCTGGCGCGTGCTGAACGTCTTCGTCGGCATCCTGCTGTCCATCGGCGGCGTGGTGGTGTTGAAGAACGCCGCCCTGTCCGGCACCACCATGCTGGTCATGATCACGCTGGTGGTCGGCATCGGCTGGATCATCGAGGGTGTCACCGCCCTGCTGGAATCCTGGAAGCTGCCGCAATCCGGCTGGTCGGTGCTGTACGCCATCGTCTCGGTGATCGCCGGCCTGATCGTCCTGTTCGCCCCGCTGAGCTCGGCCATGTGGCTGATGGTCTTCGGCGGCATCGCGCTGATCGTGATGGGCGTCGCCTCCATCGTGCGCGCCTTCAGCTTCGGCCGCACGCCGAAGAGCAAGTAAGCGGAACGAGGATGCCGATGGCGTCCATATGTTGGGCGCGCGAAGTAAGGTAGCAAGCATGATCGAACTGAAGACACCATCGGAAATCGAAGCGATGAAGCCCGCCGGCCGTTTCGTGGCCGGCATCCTGACCGACCTGAAGGCCATGACCAAGGTCGGCACCAATCTGCTGGAGATCGACGACTTCGTGCGTCGCCGCATCGAAAGCCGCAAGGGCGCGGAATCCTGCTACGTGGATTACGCCCCCGACTTCGGCACCGGTCCGTTCGCCCACTACATCTGCACCTCCGTCAACGACGCGGTGCTGCACGGCGTGCCGTACGACTACGCGCTGAAGGACGGCGACCTGCTGAGCCTTGACCTGGCGATTAGCGTGGACGGTTGGGTGGCGGACTCCGCCATCAGCTTCGTGGTCGGCGAGAAGAAGGACCCGGAGGACCTGCGTCTGATCAAGTGCACCGAGGAGGCGCTCGCCGCCGCCATCGACGCCGCCCAGTCCGGCAACCGCCTGGGTGACGTGTCCTGCGCCGTCGGCGATGTGGCCCGCTCCTACGGCTACCCGATCAACCTGGAGTTCGGCGGCCACGGCGTCGGCCACATCATGCACGGCGACCCGCATGTGCCCAACGACGGCAAGGCCCACCACGGCTACAAGCTGCGTCCGGGCCTGGTCATCGCCATCGAACCGTGGTTCCTCAAGACCACCGACGAGATCTACCAGGATCCCAAGGACGGCTGGACCCTCAAGTCCTCCGACGGCTCGCGCGGCGCGCACAGCGAGCACACGATCGCCATCACCGACAACGGCCCGATCATCCTGACCGCCCGCGACGAGTGACGGCTGCCGGGCGCCGCCGCATACGGCTGGGCGCTCGGAGGATGGCCATCTGTCAAGACAACCCGAGCCGGGGCGTGCTCACGTTTGTTACGATGAGCGCGCCCCGGCTTTCGTATACGCCGGCGTGGGGCATGACGGCAACCAGCCAAACGGTGTGATAACGGAACAGGAATCGGGTCCGTCGGCGGCAGGACGCCGTTTGCGGGCCGGATACAGTCGTGGAAAGGCGCACACATATGGCAACAGCACAACTCAACGTGGATTCGGCCAGCTTTACCCTGCCGGTGGTCAAGGCCACCTCAGGCCCGGACGGCATTGTGGTGTCGCGGTTGCGCAACGACGGCTGGGTCACGCTTGACCCGGGATTCCTGACCACGGCGCAGTGCGAGTCGAAGATCACGTTCATCGACGGGAACAATTCGATCCTGCGGTACCGCGGGTATCCGATCGAGCAGCTGTGCGAGCAGTCGGATTTCCTGGAGGTCGCGTGGCTGCTGGCGAAGGGGGAGCTGCCGAGCCGTGAGGAGTATGACCGGTTCTGCACGAAGATCAACCACCGGACGATGGTCGGTGAGGACTTCCGCACGTTCATGGGCTCGTTCCCGCGTTCCTCGCACCCGATGAGCGTGCTCGCCTCGGCGATCAACGCGCTGGCCACCTTCCACCCCGAGACCTGCACCATCGACGATCCCGAACAGCTGGATGAGGCCGCGGTCAATATCATGGCCAAGGCGCGCACGATCGTCAGCTATATCTTCCGGCGTAGGCATGACGAGCCGATGCTGTACCCGGATTATGCGCGCGGTTATGTGGACGATTTCCTGCGCATGTGTTTCGCCGTGCCGTATGAGCCGTTCGAATCCGATCCGCTGTATGTGCATGCGCTCGGCCGTCTGCTGATCATCCACGCGGATCATGAGCAGAACTGTTCGACATCGGTGGTGCGCATCGCCGGTTCCGCGCATGCGAACCTGTATTCGGCGGTGGCCGCCGGCATCAACGCGCTGTCCGGTCCGTTGCATGGCGGTGCGAACGAGGCGGTGCTGCGTCAGCTGGAGGCGATCCGCGATTCCGGCAAGACCGTCCGCGAGTTTGTGGAATGGGCCAAGGACAGCGGCCACCGTATCTCCGGTCTCGGGCATCGTGTCTACAAGTCGTACGATCCGCGCGCGGCGATTGCCCGCGGTTATCTGGAGAAGATCCTGGAGCGTGAGGATACGCTGGATCTGCCGGCGGGGGAGCGCTCGTTGTTCGAGATCGCGACCGAGCTGGAGGATATCGCCTCGCACGACGAGTATTTCGTCTCCCGGCACCTGTACCCGAACGTCGATTTCTACACCGGCCTGATCTATCGGGCGATCGGCTTCGATTCGGCGATGTTCACGACGTTGTTCGCGTTGGGCCGTATCCCGGGGTGGATCGCCCAATACCGGGAGATGCTCGCCGATCCGAATACCAGGATCGGCCGCCCGCGTCAGGTGTATACCGGTCACGCGCAACGCGACTATGTGCCGTTCGATCAGCGGTGAGCATCGGGTTACATCTTGACGACACGCCGGTGAACTTCGATTCCGCATGCGTTTTCCGAGCGGAAACCACGATATTCTGGTAGTGGAAACGGCTTTGAAGCCCTATTTCGACACGCCGAAGGAACCGTGGAATATCAACGGTTCCTCAGGTTTTTGTGTCCTTCGATTTGCATGAACGGACGCATCGGGGTAAATTCATATCTCGCTGCTCAGCACGGCGGCCTCCTCTCCGAGAGATGAGGAAGTCTGCTGGTGCGGTGGTGGTTTGAGAACTCAAGAGCGTGTTTGTACTACTTTGTAGAGTCATTTTGATTGCCAGTCCGATTCCCGCTCCTTTGTTGGGAGTGGCCGAGGGGCCTTGATGGGGGTCGGGGTTTTGTGTGGATCGTTTTCCTTATAAACGGTCCCGTCAATTATGTTTGGAGTCATCGTTCGGATGTCTTCGCAAGGTTTTTTTGTGGAGGGTTCGATTCTGGCTCAGGATGAACGCTGGCGGCGTGCTTAACACATGCAAGTCGAACGGGATCCCTGGCGCTTGCGCCGGGGTGAGAGTGGCGAACGGGTGAGTAATGCGTGACCAACCTGCCCCATGCACCGGAATAGCTCCTGGAAACGGGTGGTAATGCCGGATGCTCCAGATGACCGCATGGGATTCTGGGAAAGCTTTTGCGGCATGGGATGGGGTCGCGTCCTATCAGCTTGTTGGTGGGGTGATGGCCCACCAAGGCTTCGACGGGTAGCCGGCCTGAGAGGGCGACCGGCCACATTGGGACTGAGATACGGCCCAGACTCCTACGGGAGGCAGCAGTGGGGAATATTGCGCAATGGGCGAAAGCCTGACGCAGCGACGCCGCGTGCGGGATGGAGGCCTTCGGGTTGTAAACCGCTTTTATCGGGGAGCAAGCGAGAGTGAGTGTACCCGTTGAATAAGCACCGGCTAACTACGTGCCAGCAGCCGCGGTAATACGTAGGGTGCAAGCGTTATCCGGATTTATTGGGCGTAAAGGGCTCGTAGGCGGTTCGTCGCGTCTGGTGTGAAAGTCCATCGCTTAACGGTGGATCTGCGCCGGGTACGGGCGGGCTGGAGTGCGGCAGGGGAGACTGGAATTCCCGGTGTAACGGTGGAATGTGTAGATATCGGGAAGAACACCAATGGCGAAGGCAGGTCTCTGGGCCGTTACTGACGCTGAGGAGCGAAAGCGTGGGGAGCGAACAGGATTAGATACCCTGGTAGTCCACGCCGTAAACGGTGGATGCTGGATGTGGGGCCCTTTCCACGGGTTCCGTGTCGGAGCTAACGCGTTAAGCATCCCGCCTGGGGAGTACGGCCGCAAGGCTAAAACTCAAAGAAATTGACGGGGGCCCGCACAAGCGGCGGAGCATGCGGATTAATTCGATGCAACGCGAAGAACCTTACCTGGGCTTGACATGTTCCCGACGACCTCAGAGATGGGGTTTCCCTTCGGGGCGGGTTCACAGGTGGTGCATGGTCGTCGTCAGCTCGTGTCGTGAGATGTTGGGTTAAGTCCCGCAACGAGCGCAACCCTCGCCCCGTGTTGCCAGCGCGTCATGGCGGGAACTCACGGGGGACCGCCGGGGTTAACCCGGAGGAAGGCGGGGATGACGTCAGATCATCATGCCCCTTACGTCCAGGGCTTCACGCATGCTACAATGGCCGGTACAACGGGATGCGACATGGCGACATGGAGCGGATCCCTGAAAACCGGTCTCAGTTCGGATCGCAGTCTGCAACTCGACTGCGTGAAGGCGGAGTCGCTAGTAATCGCGAATCAGCAACGTCGCGGTGAATGCGTTCCCGGGCCTTGTACACACCGCCCGTCAAGTCATGAAAGTGGGCAGCACCCGAAGCCGGTGGCCTAACCCTTGTGGGGGGAGCCGTCTAAGGTGAGGCTCGTGATTGGGACTAAGTCGTAACAAGGTAGCCGTACCGGAAGGTGCGGCTGGATCACCTCCTTTCTACGGAGATTCAGGGCGCGGTTCGCGCCCGGTGTCGCCCCCCCGGCCGGATGGTCCGGCGTCGGTGGGGCTGCTGGTGTGGAAGAGATCGGTGGCTCTCGTGTGGTATGGGCATGCTTTTGGGTTCCCGGACCGCCACCGGGCCTTCGGGTCCGGCATCGGTTCGCCATACCGGGTCCCGTCCGTCCCCCTGGTGGGGTTCGCGGGTTCGGGTTCCGGTCGTGGTGGTGGTTTGAGAACTGGAGAGTGGACGCGAGCAAGAAAGATTTTCTTTTCTTGTTTACTGTTTTTTCGGACGAACTTCTTCTTGTAGAGGTTTTGTTCTTTGTTCTGATCGTTTTGTGATCATTAGTGCGAAGATCTGTTGTCCGGTGTTTGCTGGCTTTGTCGCGGGCGGCCGTGTGGTTGCCCGTGAAGGGCGTATGGTGGATGCCTTGGCAGACAGTACCGATGAAGGACGTGTGAGGCTGCGATAAGCCTCGGGGAGCCGCCAGCAGGGCTTTGATCCGAGGATTTCCGAATGGGGGAACCCGCCGGCCGTCATGGGCCGGCACCGCCTAGGGGCGGGGGGTACGCAGGGAAGTGAAACATCTCAGTACCTGCAGGAAAGGATACTCCGTGAGTAGTGGCGAGCGAAAGCGGATGAGGCCAAACCGTGTGCGTGTGATACCCGTCGGGGGTTGCGCATGCGGTGTTGCGGGATCGCGCGTCCGGGCCCCGCCGGGCCCGGCGGGAGTGATAAAACGGCGTTCGAGGCGAACGGGATTGAATTCCCGGCCGCAGAGGGTGATGGCCCCGTAGCCGAACGTGCGTCGTCTCCCGGTCGCGTCTCCCAAGTAGCACGGGCCCCGTGGAATCCCGTGCGAATCTGCCCGGACCGTCGGGTAAGCCTAAGTATATCTGTCTGACCGATAGCGTACTAGTACCGTGAGGGAAAGGTGAAAAGCACCCCGGGAGGGGAGTGAAACAGTTCCTGAAACCGTGCGCCTACAATCCGTCGGAGCCTCCTTGGGGGGTGACGGCGTGCCTATCGAAAAATGAGTCTGCGAGTCAGTGGTGCGTGGCGAGCGTAAGCCGTGTGGTGTACGCGTAGCGAAGGCGAGTCTTAAAAGGCGTTTGAGTCGCGCGCCCTGGACCCGAAGCGGGATGATCTAGCCCTGGGCAGGTTGAAGCGCGGGTAAGACCGCGTGGAGGACCGAACCCACCTGGGTTTAAAACCGGGGGGATGACCTGGGGCTAGGGGTGAAAGGCCAATCAAATTCCGTGATAGCTGGTTCTCTCCGAAATGCATTTAGGTGCAGCGTCGGGTGATTGCGTCCGGGGGGTAGAGCTACTGGATGCTTGCGGGCCCATATCGGGTACCAATAGCAGCCAAACTCCGAATACCCGTGGCGTGTATCCCGGCAGTGAGTCGGCGGGGGATAAGCTCCGTCGTCGAAAGGGAAACAGCCCAGACCGTCGTCTAAGGTCCCCAAGCGCGTGCTAAGTGGGAAAGGATGTGGAGTCGCATAGACAGCCAGGAGGTTGGCTTAGAAGCAGCCACCCTTGAAAGAGTGCGTAACAGCTCACTGGTCTAGTGGTTCCGCGCCGACAATGTAGCGGGGCTCAAGCACGCCACCGAAGACGCGGCAGCGTTTCGTACGCTGGGTAGGAGAGCGTCCCCTGCGGGGCGAAGCGGCGGAGTAATCCTGCCGTGGACCGTTGGGGAGTGAGAATGCAGACATGAGTAGCGAGAGGCGGGTGAAGATCCCGCCCGCTGGATGACCAAGGGTTCCAGGGCCACGTTCATCGTCCCTGGGTGAGTCGGGTCCTAAGGCGAGGCCGACAGGCGTAGTCGAATGGATGAACGGGTCGATATTCCCGTACCGGCTTTCAGCCGCCAAAACCGAAAGGGTGAGCACTAACCTCCGCGTCGTCGCCTCCCCGGCCTTCGGGCCTGGGTCGCGGCGTCGTGTTGGGACCGTAGCCCCGGTAGGTCAGCGCAGGAGTGACGCAGAAGGGTAGCCGGCCGCGGAGGTGGTTTTCCGTGGCCAAGCACGCAGCCCGTCCCCCAGGCAAATCCGGGGGGCATCAGGGCGAGGTGCGATGGTGGGGCCCGTATGGGCCGAATCCGGTGATCCCGGCTGCCGAGAAAAGCTTCGGCGTCAGGCTGTCAGCCGCCCGTACCCCAAACCGACACTGGTGGTCAGGTAGAGAATACCAAAGCGATCGAGCGAATCCTGGTCAAGGAACTCGGCAAATTACTCCCGTGCCTTCGGTATAAGGGAGACCCCTGCGGGTGAACCAGCTAGCCTGGGGAGCGTGCGGGGGTGGCACAGACCAGGGGGTAGCGACTGTTTACCAAAAACACAGGAGCGTGCGAAGACGTAAGTCGCTGTATACGCTCTGACGCCTGCCCGGTGCCGGAAGGTTAAGAGGATCCGTCATCCCTTCGGGGGGCAGCGGTGAATTCAAGCCCCGGTAAACGGCGGTGGTAACTATAACCATCCTAAGGTAGCGAAATTCCTTGTCGGGTAAGTTCCGACCTGCACGAATGGCGTAACGACTTCCCCACTGTCTCGACCAGGAGCTCGGCGAAATTGCAGTACGAGTAAAGATGCTCGTTAAGCGCAGAAGGACGAAAAGACCCCGGGACCTTTACTATACCTTGGTATTGGCATTAGGCGCGGATTGTGTAGCATAGGCGGGAGGCTTCGAAGCGGGTGCGCCAGCATCCGTGGAGCCGCAGGTGAAATACCGCTCTGTTCTCGTTTGATGTCTAACCTCGACAAGTCATCCTTGTCAGGGACAGTGCCTGGCGGGTAGTTTAACTGGGGCGGTTGCCTCCCAAAGAGTAACGGAGGCGCTCAAAGGTCCGCTCAGCCCGGTTGGCAATCGGGTGTCGAGTGCAATCGCACAAGCGGGCTTGACTGCGAGACCGACGGGTCGAGCAGGGACGAAAGTCGGAGATAGTGATCCGGTGCCGGCGTACGGACGCGGCATCGCTCAACGGATAAAAGGTACCCCGGGGATAACAGGCTGATCATTCCCAAGAGTCCATATCGACGGGATGGTTTGGCACCTCGATGTCGGCTCGTCGCATCCTGGGGCTGGAGCAGGTCCCAAGGGTTCGGCTGTTCGCCGATTAAAGCGGCACGCGAGCTGGGTTCAGAACGTCGTGAGACAGTTTGGTCTCTATCCTCTGCGCTCGTCGGAACCTTGAGGAGGCCTGCCCATAGTACGAGAGGACCTGGGTGGACGAACCTCTGGTATGCCAGTCGTCACGCCAGTGGCGCGGCTGGTTGGCTACGTTCGGAAGGGATAACCGCTGAAAGCATCTAAGCGGGAAGCCTGCTCCAAGATAAGGGTTCCATGGATCCTCGGATCCTGCAGTCCCCATGCAGAACACGTGGTTGATAGGCCGGACGTGGAAGCCCCGCGAGGGGTGGAGCTGACCGGTACTAACGGACGAGGGGCAATCTACTACGCACCGACCGCGGCATGCGGCATCCCCGGCGACAGGGAGCGCATGGTCACGAAGCGCGGAACAACGAAACATCGCGTCCATCCTCCGGTTCCCGGACCGCCACCCGGAACCATCCCCCGTCCCCGTGAGGGCGGGAAGAAGAATTGAAGATTTGCGGCGGCCATGGCCCAGGTGAGACGCCCGGTCCCATTCCGAACCCGGAAGCTAAGGCCTGGCACGGCGATGGTACTGCACCCGAGAGGATGTGGGAGAGTAGCACGCCGCCGCATTCACC
>ERZ1090867.30-NODE-30-length-82058-cov-14.180091_pt1 | contig 82058 bp, 69 predicted proteins | sample MGYA00478476_ERZ1090867 | MGnify/ENA primary metagenome ERZ1090867 (study PRJEB33644, sample SAMEA5815742) | chicken gut metagenome | biome: Chicken; feature: Gastrointestinal Tract; material: Caecum | place: Ireland | collected 2019-01-01 | study: A study of the... | reverse complement strand
CAGGTTTTATGCGGCCTGCAAGGTATTTTTCTATTATTCAACTGTCAAACTCCCGCATAAGTTTATACATTCTTTTCAAAAATTTTTTCCCAGATCATGATAGATATTGAAAAGTTGCACGGAATTTGTTATAGTAGCAGAGGTAATAACATGTTTTATAGTAGAAGAAAAGGATGGAAAAAAATGGGATTATTACAGGAATGGCGTGATTACGCTTATAAATTTGACGACAGAACAAAAGAAGGACAGCAGTTCTGGCTTACATATTTCAATATTGAAAAAGGAATTTATGAGAAACTGCTGGCAGACAGAGATGTTGTCGTAACAGGAACCGTAAAAGAGCTGGCAGACAAATATGAGACAGATCTTCAGACTATGGTCGGATTCCTGGACGGAATCAACGACAGCTTAAAAGAGCCGAATCCGATTGAGGAGATGGACGAGAATACACAGGTATCCTTAGATATCGATTATGAAAAATTATACTACAACATGGTAGGATGCCGTGCAGAATGGCTGTATACTTTAGATGCCTGGGATGATATCTTAACAGAGGAAAGAAGAAAAGAACTGTACAAAGAGTCCAGAAATTCCGGCACTGTAGTAAAAGGAAAGAAAATCGGACGCAACGATCCTTGTCCTTGCGGAAGCGGCAAGAAATATAAGAAGTGCTGCGGAAGAAACGCATAAGATTGCAAAATAAGAAAGGATATACACATGGTTTCAGTGTATATCCTTTTTCTATTTCTTCAGATTATTTGAGCCAAATCTGCGATTCTTTTTTCTCCACTGGCTGGGAGACTCACCATATACATTTTTAAAGGCACGGGAAAAATGAAGCTGGTTCTGATAGCCTACTGATTTACCGATTTCATTGATGGACATGTCAGAAAAACGAAGCAGTTCAGCGGCCTGATTCATGCGGTAATAAATCAGAAACTGCTGTGGAGTCTTATTTACCGTCTCTTTAAACAGTTTTCCCAGATAACTCCGGTTTAAATTGCAGAACTGGGCAATGTCTTCGATGGAAATGGAATTCATGTAGTTTTGTTCAATAAATGTAATGGCTTCTCTGATATAAAAATCTTTTACTTTGCCGGCAGAGAGATCATTATAGCTGAAAGAAGATTTTACCAGCAGATCTAAAAACAGATACAGATGACCAATTTGATAGAGAGATGACTGAGTGTTTTGACTCTTCGCAATCGTCATCAGTTCAGTTTCCAGTAATGGAAGAGATTTTTTGTCTGTCGTGCGGTAGATAGGAGCATCGATCGTAAGTCCGGCATTATCCAGACATTCTTTTGCTTTCAAACCATCAAATTCGATCCAGGCATATTCCCATAGATTTTTTTCATCTGCCACATAGGTATTGATCTGGCGGGGTGAAATTAAGAAGCCATGGTTTGCAGAAATGGTATATTTATGAGTTAATCCGGAGGAATCTGTGGAATATAACAGCCCTTTTCCGCTGAAGACATAATGAAATAGATAGTGGTTTCGGATTACAGGACCAAAAGAATGAGAAGGCTTACAGCGTTCCCATCCGTACTGATACAGCGTTAAATCCATATACTGCTCATTTGGAAAAATATTAAAAATTAAATCGTCCATAGTATGTCACTCCTTTGATGATATACCAAAATTATAGCACATTATACATTTTTTTGATATATCTGGCATATTGGTATATTTTTCAAGAGCAATGATATTTAAGGATATGTTAGAGATTGATATAATTTTTTTAAAAGTAAGGCGTATTTTGGTGATTTTATACAAAAATACGATGCGTTCGGCCGATGCGGTTACTTTGGTTTTTTCTTACAAAGATGAAATAATGGGATATAAAACTTATGATCAGGGTTCGAATATATTTCATATTTCAGCGACTAACAAAATAGAAAAAGGAGGATATTTTGTGAAAGGTATTAAAAAAATAATTGCTGTGATCTTGATGGGAATCATGGTCTTTAGCTTAAGTGCATGCGGCAGCAATTCATCAAAAGACGGCAAGACCCACCTTACATTCCAGATCTGGGATGTGGCGCAGAAAAAGGGAATGCAGGCCATTTGTGATGCTTATACGAAAAAACATCCGGACGTTTCAATTGAAGTTCAGGTTACCAGCTGGAACGAATACTGGACGAAACTGGAAGCCGCAGCAACCAGCAATAAGATGCCGGATATTTTCTGGATGCATACCAATGAGATTCTGAAATATGCAGATTATGGAAAACTGGAAGATTTAACGGACTTATATGATGACGAAGACGAGAATTATTACAAAGAACATTTTTCAGATATTTCCCTGAAGAATTCAGAAGGCAGCAATGGACACATCTATGGTGTGCCGAAAGATAAAGATACGGTGTGTCTCGTATATAATAAAGAAATGTTCGACAAAGCAGGAGTCAAATATCCGGATGAAAGCTGGACCTGGGATGACTTGACGGAAGCATCTGAAAAAATTTACAAAGCAACCGGAAAATACGGTTATATGGCGTATGCGGATGATCAGCTGGGATATTGGAATTTTGTATATCAGAAAGGCGGCTATATTCTTACGGATGATAAGGAAAAAGGCGGATTTGACAATCCAGCGACTATTGACGCAATGAAATTTTATATTAATCTTCAGAAGGAAGACTGGTGTCCGGATCAGAATTATTTTTCAGAGACATCTCCGGGAACTGCGTTCTTCTCTGGAGAAGGAGCTATGTTCTTTGAAGGAAACTGGAATCTGCTTTCCGAACTGGACAATTATCCGGATATGGTAGGCAAATGGGATGTGGCAGTACTTCCAAAATGCCCGAATCCGGTCAAAGGTGATGGACGTGCAACGATTTCTAACGGTTTAAGCTACGCAACCAGCGCGGAAGGAAAGAATAAGGAAGTGGCGAAAGATTTCCTGAAATTCCTTGGAAGCGAAGAAGGACAGAGAATTCAGGGAGAATCCGGAGCGGCAATACCGGCCTATGAAGGACTGGAAAGTACGTGGATGAATGTATTTAAAAAATATGATTATGTTCTGAACGTACAGAAATGTGTTGATATGTTTGATTATGGAATTCAGAGTGTAAACAATAAATATCGAAGTGTATGGAAAACAGAAGTTTCTGAAGAACTGCTTCGTATTTATTCCGGAAAAGAATCCATTGATAAAGGCCTGAAAAAAATGAATGAATATATTAACAACGCTAAAAATGAATAAGAAAGGAGGGGTATTATGACGAAGAAAAAAAGCAGGCATGCAAGGTCTGAGAGTTTATGGGGATATATTCTGATTGCTCCAACGATTATCGGCCTTCTTGTTTTGAACTTTTATCCTTTTATTGATACTTTAAAACTAAGCTTTGCCAAGACACTGCCATTTGGTTTGTATAAGATGCAGGGAATTGATAACTATGTCAAGATGTTCCAGAGTCCGGAGTTTTGGAAAGCAACATGGAATACCATTTATTTCTGTATCCTGACGGTCCCTCTGGGAATCTTTGTCGCCCTGATTGTGGCCATTATGCTGAATGCGAAGATTAAGGGAAGAACAGCTTTTCGGGCTATCTTTTTCCTGCCTATGATCGTAGCGCCTGCCGCTGTTGCAATGGTATGGAAGTGGATGTTTAATACAGAATATGGAATTATCAATACGATCATCGGTCACAATGTCAACTGGGTGACAGATCCTAAGATCATTATGATCACATGTGCGATTGTTGCTATCTGGAGTGCTGTTGGTTATGATGCGGTGCTTCTTCTGTCCGGACTTCAGAATATTTCAAAATCTTATTACGAAGCCGCAAGCCTGGATGGAGCGACGAAGATCCAGCAGTTTTTCTATATTACGCTCCCAATGGTATCTCCTACACTGTTTGTTGTTATGATCACCAGGCTGATGGCCTCCCTGAAGGTGTATGACCTGATCTATATGATCGTTGAGGAATCCAATCCGGTCATCAATGACGCACAGTCCCTGATGTATCTGTTCTATCGGGAATCTTTCGTTGCCGGCAATAAGGGATTAGGATCTGCCATTGTAATCTGGACGGTATTGCTGATTGGTATTGTAACGATTGTTCAGTTCATTGGACAGAAAAAATGGGTAAATTATGAAGTATAGGAAAGGAGTGAAAGCATGAAATCTTTAGAAAAAAGTAAGAGAAGAAGAACCATCGGCATTTATGTATTTTTTGCAATTGGCTCCATTATTATGATTTTCCCGTTTGTATGGATGTTTTTAACAAGTTTTAAAACGGTTGCGGAAAGTATGCAGATACCGCCGGATATTCTGCCGAAATCATGGTCGCTGGATGCGTTTAAAGACGCACTGAACAGCCTCCCGTTTGCCGCTTTGTATAAGAATACACTGCTGCTGATTTTCTGGAGGGTTGTATGTGCTGTTGTTTTCAGTTCCATGGCAGGATATGCGTTTGCAAAACTGCATTTTAAAGGAAAGAATCTTTTATTTGGAATCGTTGTAGTGCAGATGATGCTGCCGTCACAGATTTTTATTATCCCACAGTATCAGATGCTGGCAAAAGTAGGATTGACCAATACTGTTTTCGCACTGGTATTTCCTGGACTGGTCAGTGCATTTGGAACGTTCTTCTTAAGACAGGCTTATATGGGAATACCGGATGAAATATCAGAAGCGGCATATCTGGACGGATGCAACCAATGGCAGACATTTACCAAGGTTATGGTGCCGCTTACGACTTCATCCATGTCAGCACTTGCAATCTTTACCGCAGTATTCGCTTATGGAGATTTGATGTGGCCATTGATCGCGAATACAGATTTGAATATGATGACCCTTTCTTCCGGACTGGCAACGCTGCGAGGACAGTTCAGTACGAACTTCCCGGTTTTGATGGCAGGATCTCTTCTTGCTATGATACCGATGATCATTTTATATCTGATCTTCCAGAAACAGCTGATTGAAGGTGTTGCTATGACAGGAGGAAAATAAAAAAACATTTAACGGAGGCTTAAAATTATGTCAGTCAGATATGTAGAAGATAAAAAAACTTTTATTTTACAAACCAGACATTGTACTTATCAAATGAAAATCAGCGAATATGACTACCTGCTGCACTTATATTATGGCGAACGAATTGAAGACGAAGATTTAGGATATCTGATCCGCCCGCAGGACAGGGGGTTTTCTCCAAATCCAAATGAAGCGGGAAATGACAGAACGTTTTCTCTGGATGTATTTCCGCAGGAATTTTCCAGCGACGGGTGTTCAGATTACCGGGTCAGCAGCATTGAGGTAAAAAACGGGGACGGAAGTTATGCGTTTATGGGAAAAGTCAGTGGATATAATATTTATCCCGGAAAGTATCGTTTGGAGGGCCTGCCGTCTCTTTTTGCGACAGAGAATGATACGGTAGATACTCTGGAAATCTGGCTGAGAGATGCCTCAACAAAAGTAACAGTAATATTATGTTACAGTGTCTTTGAGGAAAAGGATATCATTACAAGGGCAGTCAAGGTGTTTAACGGCAATGAAAAAACCATGTACCTAAACCGGATTATGTCAACTACCATAGATTTTATGGAATCTGCGTTTGACTTTGTGCATTTTGATGGAAGACATACAATGGAAAGGAATCTTACGAGAGAACCTATTTCTTATGGGGTGCAGAGCATAGGCAGCACGAGAGGAGCATCCAGTCATCAGCATAATCCATTTGTGATTTTATGTGATCATGATGCAAACGAGGAATATGGAAACTGTTATGGATTTTCACTGGTTTACAGTGGAAACTTCCGGTGTGAAGTGGAGAAAGATCAGTTTGATCAGACCAGAATTCAGTTTGGAATCAATCCGAAAGGATTTTCTTATCAGCTGAAACCAAATGAAAAATTTATCGCACCGGAAGTGGTCCTTGCTTATTCCAGTCAGGGATTTACCAAATTGTCTCATCTTTATCATAATGTATACAGAGAAAATCTCTGCAGAAGCCCTCGGGCAAAAGAAATCCGGCCAATTGTGATCAACAGCTGGGAAGCGACATATTTCAATTTTGACGATACAAAGTTATTGAATATTGCCCGGGAAGCAGTCGATATGGGAGTGGATCTTTTTGTACTGGATGACGGATGGTTTGGCAAACGGGACGATGATAGTTCCGGACTGGGTGACTGGAATGTCAATACCAGTAAACTGAAAAAAGGATTAAAAGGACTTTCGGATGAAATCAATCAGTTGGGGCTGAAGTTTGGGCTGTGGATTGAACCGGAAATGGTTTCAGAAGACAGTAATCTGTATCGTGCTCATCCGGACTGGTGCCTGACAATCCCAAAACGTCCGGCAACAAGAGGACGGTTTCAGCTGGTGCTTGATTTGTCCAGGAAAGATGTGTGTGATTACATTATTAAGGAAATCAATCAGGTGCTGGACAGTGCTAATATTGAATATATCAAATGGGATATGAACCGGTGTATTACCGAGGCATGGTCTCATGTGGTAGAGCCGGATAAACAGGGAGAGATTTGTCATCGGTATGTTTTAGGATTATATTATATTTTAGATCATATTGTCCTCGGACATCCGGACATTCTGTTTGACGGCTGTGCCGGCGGAGGCGGACGTTATGATCCGGGAATGCTGTATTACCATCCTCAGATATGGTGCAGCGATAATACCGATGCGGTGAACCGCCTGAAAATTCAGTATGGAACGTCTTTTGTATATCCAATATCAACGATCGAGTCCCATGTGTCCGTATGTCCGAACCATCAGACAGGAAGGACAGTTTCCATGAAAACGAGAGGCGTCGTTGCCATGAATGGAATTTTTGGCTTCGAACTGGATTCTACCAAGATGAGCAGAGAGGAAAAAGAACTCTGCAGAGAACAGTCAGAATTTTATCGGAAACATTACTGGCTGATCGCAAATGGGGATTATTACAGGCTGACAAATCCTTTTGAAAATAAAGAGTATACAGCATGGCAGCATGTGTCAAAGGACAAAACAGAATCCCTTGCAAGTCTGGTTCTGACGGATAAAGAATCCAATGCACCGCAGTTATATTTGAAACTGAAAGGACTGAATGATTCCGATTTTTACCGCATTCAGGGAGATGACAGAATATATTCCGGAAAGGCACTGATGACAGCGGGAATACCGGTACCGAATCTGGCGCAGTATGAATCAGTTCAGTATTATCTTACAAAAGTAAAGGAGGCATAATATGGGTGATGTTGTATTAGAATGGGTAACGCCCTATATTCTTCCGCAGAAACGACGATTGATTAAAGCAGTTGCGTTATCCGCAACGATTGTTTTTACCATTGATGCAGTCTTGTTTATGCCGATCTTCTGGTTCCTTGTAATACCGCTTTTGATTGCGGAATTTATCGTATTTCGGAACTGGAAATTTGAATATGAATACATCTATGTAAACGGAGACTTTGAGATATCAAAAATTATCCGTAAATGCAAACGAAAACTGGCTTTTCACGGAGATCGTAAAGATATGGAATATATTGTGAAAGGCCGGCAGGATGCTGCGGGAATCTCAACGGCTGATTATACATCTGGTGTGCCGGGGGCTCCAGTTTATACGATGAAGATAAATGGACAGCTGGTTTATTTTGAGCCAACGAAGGAATTTATTGATGAAATGAAGAATTACCGTAAAGTAAAATTTTGAAAAATGGAGGAAACAAGATGGCAAGTTTATCTTTAAAGAATATATGCAAAGAGTATCCAAACGGATTTAAAGCAGTCAAAGATTTTAACCTGGAAATTGCGGATAAAGAATTTATTATTTTTGTAGGACCGTCCGGATGTGGAAAATCCACAACGCTGCGAATGATTGCCGGGCTGGAAGATATTTCATCTGGAGAATTTAAGATTGACGGCGTGCTGATGAATGATGTGGAGCCAAAAGACCGTGATATTGCAATGGTATTCCAGAATTATGCCTTGTATCCGCATATGACAGTTTATGACAACATGGCATTTGGACTGAAACTTCGAAAAACGCCAAAAGATCAGATTGACAAAATGGTCAGGGAGGCAGCGAAAATACTGGATCTGGAGCAGCTGCTGGATCGTAAGCCGAGGGCTTTATCCGGAGGACAGAGACAGCGTGTTGCCATGGGACGTGCAATTGTTCGAAATCCAAAAGTCTTCCTGATGGATGAGCCGCTGTCTAATCTGGATGCAAAGCTTCGTGTACAGATGAGAACAGAGATCGCAAAGCTTCACAAACGTCTGGGAGCGACTATCATTTATGTGACACATGACCAGACGGAAGCCATGACTCTTGGTACAAGAATTGTTGTTATGAAAGATGGCGTGATCCAGCAGGTAGACACACCGCAGAATCTGTATAACGCACCATGCAATCTGTTTGTGGCAGGATTTATCGGTTCTCCTCAGATGAACTTTATTGATGTAAAATGCAGAGTGGAAGGAGAGGACGTATATCTTGATACATCGGATTCATCCATCAAACTTCCAAAAGAAAAAGCAAAGAAACTGATTGCTGGAAATTATCATGGAAAGAGCGTGATCGCCGGCATCCGTCCGGAAGATATGACAGAAGGAGTTGTGACAGATCCTGAAAATCAGGCAGGTATCAAAGGAAAGATTAATGTTTATGAACTGCTTGGAGCAGAAGTATGTTTATATTTTGAAGCCGGAAACAGCCAGATGACTGCAAAAGTCAGTGCTGATACCAAAGCAGAAGCAGGAGACATGATTGATTTTGTCCTGGATGTTCATAAGATTCACGTATTTGATAAAGAAACTGAGAAAACCATTACCAATTAGGAATCAGGAGAGGCATTATGAAACAGGAAACGGAATATGAAAGAAGGCTGAATCGTCATTATGATGAACTCAAATGGCTGTATTGTGAGTTATATGAAAACGGGATGTCTTTTTTTGAAGATCTGTGTGGAAAAATGCAGAAAAAATACAAATACCGGAAAAAGGAATTAAAGGAACTGGACCGCAAGAGGGAGAAAAACCCTGAGTGGTATAAAGGAAATGATATGGTCGGCATGATGATGTATACTGGTGCCTTTGCAGGAAATCTGAAAGGAGTGGAAAGCAGACTGGATTATATCGAAGAATGCGGTGTCAACTATCTTCATCTAATGCCTCTGCTTACTTCTCCAAAAGGAAAAAGTGACGGCGGATATGCGGTAGCGGATTTTACCGAAGTACAGCCGGAACTGGGAACCATGAGGGATTTATCTCATCTGACCGGTGCCTGTCATGAGAAAGGAATCAGTGTTTGTCTGGATTTTGTTATGAACCATACGTCAGAAGACCACGAATGGGCAAGAAGAGCGAGAGCGGGAGAAGCGGAATATGAGCAGAGATACTTTATGTATCATGATGATACGATTCCAAGGGAGTTTGAAAAAACGTGTCCTCAGGTCTTTCCGACAACAGCGCCGGGAAATTTCACATGGCTGGAAGACTGCAGAAAACATGTGATGACAACTTTTTACCCATATCAGTGGGATTTAAATTACGCAAATCCGGTCGTATTTAATGAGATGACGGATTTTATGCTGAATCTGACCAATCAGGGAATTGATGTCATTCGTCTGGACGCGGTGCCTTATATCTGGAAAGAACTGGGGACGACCTGCAGGAATCTTCCGCAGGTACATACGATCGTGCGTATGATGCGCATGATTTGTGAAATTGTATGTCCTGGAGTGCTGCTTTTGGGAGAAGTCGTTATGGAACCGGAAAAAGTAGTTCCATATTTCGGAACTGTTGAAAAACCAGAATGTCATATGCTGTACAATGTGACAACAATGGCATCCACCTGGCATACAATGGCAACAAAAAATGTTGCGCTTCTGAAACATCAGATGGATATTGTCAGCGGTCTTCCGAAAGAGTATCTGTTTTTGAATTACCTGAGATGTCATGATGATATCGGATGGGGACTGGACTATGATTTTCTGAAACAGTTTGATATGGAAGAAGTGCCGCATAAGAAATTTTTGAACGATTATTTTCAGGGATATTATCCGGGATCAAATTCCAGAGGGGAACTGTATAATGATGATCCCAAATTAGGAGATGCAAGACTATGTGGAACGACCGCGTCTTTGTGCGGGATTGAGAAAGCACTGGCAGAGCAGAATTCCGGTCTGCTGGCTCAGTCAGTAGAAGCTGTGCGGATGCTTCATGGATATATGCTGACACAATCCGGAATTCCTGTGATTTACAGCGGGGATGAAATTGGTCAGTGCAACGATTACAGCTATAAAGAGGATGAGGAGAAAGCGGCAGATTCCAGGTATCTCCATCGGGGAAAATTCCGGTGGGATCTGGCAGAAAAAAGGACAGAGAAGGGAAGCTATCAGTATGATATTTATCAGTCAATTCTTTCCATGGAAAAGATTCGAAAAGAGTATCCGGTATTTTTAAACAAGGCAGATGTATGGACTGTGGAAACTTATGATCCGGCAGTTCTTTGTCTGATTCGTGTATATGGAGATGAAAAACTGATTGCATTGTTTAATTTCAGCAATGAAGAAAAAACCGCATGGATTCAGGAGGAAGGAATGTATACAGATCTTCTGACAGGATCAGAGCGGGAAGGAACCAATGTTGTCATGAAGCCGTATGATATTTTATGGCTTATGAATCATAAATTATAACTCTTTCTTGAAAGAATATGCGAACAGTATATTCGTAAAAAGAGGCCTGGATCAGGCCTCTTTTTATTTTATAAACTTACTTTTTTAACAGGGCATTCGATGACGAATTTGTCAAAGGCATTGACAATGATAGTCTTTTTATACTGGGAAAGCCGTTTGGACCTTCCATAGTTTAAATGCATATGTCCGTGGATAAAAAATCGAGGAGAAAATTTATCCAGAAGATAATTAAAAACATCGAATCCGGTATGAGGAAGATCATCTCCGTCTCCCAGTCCTTTGGCAGGGGAATGGGTCACCAGAAGATCAAAACCTTTCCGTCTTTTTATTTTCAGCCAGAGTTTCAGAACGCGCAGTTTCATCTGATTCTGGGTATACTGGAATTCGCCGGAACGGTAACGCATGGAGCCTCCAAGCCCCAGAATCCGAAGTCCCTGGTATTCATAAAGCTGATCATCGATGCAGATACAGCCTTCCGGAGGTGTATGAAGATAGCATTCATCGTGATTGCCGTGTACATATAATACTGGACCTGAAAAGAAGGTTGCCAGAAAGGATAAGTACTGGGGCGCCAGATCTCCGCAGGAGATGATCAGATCAATGCCTTCTAATTTGGATTTGTCAAAATAGTCCCACAGGGAAACCGATTCTTCATCGGAAATCACAAGGATTTTTAGTACTTTCATTCAGTGTCGGTTCCTTTCATTGTTTTTGTAACTCCCTGGAGCAGTACAACTGACTGGGCATCTTTGGTCAGTTCTTCTATGGAAGGAATAGAACCGATGATATTTTCGGCCAGCCAGTCCATGGTAATGATCTGATCAGGCGTAATGCTGTCAGCGTCACTTTTATGTACGAGACCGTCCTGGGAAAAAATAGTTCCGGCAAATGGATGAAAATCTTCAGAACAAATTGATTTTTTTAAAAGATTTAAAAGCTGCCGGGTGCCGGAAGGTATCCTGCTGGAATAGAGGACATCAATCATGCCGGATGACATGCCCCACCAGTAATTAATAGAGGAATCTTTGTCCATCTGCGGCTTTTGCTTCCAGGTTCCGTTTAAAATGCTTCGGATTACTTTTTCGTAGAAGCTGCCCCAGTTCCATACTGCCATTGCAAGATGATCGGGATCAGAATTTCCAGTCTGGTAGAGACCAAATTGTTTGGTCTCTTTGTCCGGCATGATCAGATCCTGACCGGAGACAAAGGAAATATCTGTATTGTTTAAAATAGAGTCCGGAGAAAAATTCTGCCGGGTGGACCATTCCAGATGGATTTTTGCATCCGGATTTACCATTTGTGCTCCAAGAGCGAAGGCATTGATATTTGCAATCATTCCGTAAATAGGGTAGTCTGCGATATAACCGATATGACTGGTCTGTGCCATGATGCCGGCGATGACGCCGATTAAAAATTTAGCTTCATAGAGACGTCCGTAATAAGTACGCAGATGTCCGCAGTTGGAGTTCAGAGAACAATTTAATATTTTAAGTTTTGGATATTTGGCCGCATATTGGAGACTTGCAGGCAGAAGTCTTGGAGAAGTTGTAAAAATGATCGAACAGTCATGGGAAATGGCCTGTTCAAAGCATTCTTTTGCTTTTTCTCTGCTGTCTGCGCCAAAATATGTTTCAACGTGAATCTGCTGTCCAAATACTTTTTCAATGTGGGCCCGGCCCAGTTCATGACCGTAAGTCCAGGTGGAAGTAGTTTTGGTCTTACAGTGAATAAAAGCTATTTTTAAAGGCAGGACATTTTGAGGGAGGATCCGTCCAAGGAGAGTTTTTTTATCTGGAAGCTCTTTGGAATTCATGACCAGTTTGATTTCAGGTTTGTTCGGGAAAACAAGGAAAAGATGCCAGATCTTTTCGACTTCCTTTTGAATCTCACGGAAACTTTTCTGGAGAAAATCTTCATATCCGTAAAGATCAAGATAGACCAAAAAAGCATCTCCGGAAGATAAAGATAGTTTTTTTCCGCCTCCCTTTTCGAAGGCTTCGAGAAAACGGTAGAAAGCAGAATGGAAATCTTCTTTTTCTTCCTCTGTCCATATATGTTCCGGCGCTTTTCCTGTGATTCGAAGCAGTTTTTTGTAACTTCCAGGCTGTGTGAAATACAGATAATTGACCTGCGTCAGTTTATAAAAATCCAGATATTCGTAATAAACCTTTGCTTCTTTTGAGTTGTTTTTCTGAGGAATGATTCTGGTAACATATGCAGAAACAGTGACCGCGTCACAATATTTCAGGATGCTGACTCGTTTGTTTCCTTCTGCCACATAAAACCTGTTCATAAACTCATAAACAATGACGGGATCACGGATGCCTTCCCGGATATGAGTGTCGTACAAGCTGGACCATTTGATCGCAAATTCAGAATGATCCGGGAGCAGAGGCATAAAATTGCTGGCAAAAGCGTTAGTCCTTCCGGCGCTTTTTGTACCGGCAATCAGCTCCAGCGGGATATCTGTCAGACCAAGTTCAATTTCAGCAGCAGTATTTGTATATGAAAGTATTTCGTCCAGAACCTGTAAGTAAGGATAGATTCCTTTGGAAGAATCAGAACGAAATTGTTTTAGTGCTAGTTTGTGGGCTTTATCATAGGATTCTATCGACATCAGATTACTCTCCTTTCATATGATGTATAGTGTATAGATTCATTTTATCATTTGCGGGAATGTTCGTAAACCAATAGAGGAGAAATGTAAAATGAAAATTCATATTGATTTTGTGTATACAGTGTGATAATATTTTGGTTAGTCACCTAATGATTAGTCACCTAATCAATTAGAAACAGGGAATTGAAAAAGAAAGGAGTCAGAATGTACAGCAGAGGAGGTATTTATCATTTAATGGCAAAGGTAAGCCATAAAAATTTCCTTTATGGATTTTCGATATTGAAGAAAGAAAATCTTCATCCGGGACAAATGCCCCTTCTGGCCCTCCTCTGGAAGGAAGAAGGACTGAGTCAGAGGGAGCTGGCGAAAAGACTGGATATTAAGCCGTCCACACTGAATGTTATGATTGGAAGGCTTGAAAAAAACGGGTATATCAGAAAAGAACATGATCCCAATGACCAGCGCAGGAGCCTGATTTATTTCACAGAAGAAGGAAGAACAGTATGCGGCAAAATGAAAAAGAAGTTTTCTGAATTTAGAGATGTTATCATGGATAACTTTTCAGAAGAGGAAAAAGAAGAACTTTGCAGGCTGCTTCAGAAATTCTGTGACTGCCTGGATGAGCAAATGAAACAATCAGAATTGAGAAAGGATAAGGAAGGAAACGATGCTTAAATTATTTCGCTATTTGAAAAAAGCTTATCTTCCGGTTATCTGCATCGTTGCGCTGCTGATCATGCAGGCACTGTGTGAACTGTCTCTGCCAACCTACACATCGAACATTGTCAATGTGGGAATTCAGCAGGGCGGCATTGAAGATGCAGTACCGGAAGTAATGCGTGAGCAGACATTTCAGGGACTTTCTGCGGTAATGAAGAAAGATGACGCAGAAGAAATGAAAGATGCATATGAACTTTACAGTAAAGACAAGGTGGCAGATTCTGAATATGACACATATAAAGACGGCCGTCTATACGTAAGAAAAGACATTTCTTCCGAAGAAAGGAAAGATCTGGATCAGTCAATGTCAAAAGCAATGATCATGCTTTCAGCTCAGATGGCAAAACAGATTGAGGCAAATCCTCAGGCTGCCGCTCAGCTGAGCAAAGATCAGCGGCAGATGATGAAGCAGATGGAAAACATGAACGTGGATAAGATGCCGGACAGTATTATCAGTCAGGCTGCCATTTCTTTTGTAGAGGCAGAATACAAAGCAGTTGGAATGGATCTGGATGCAATTCAGACAGGATATCTGCTGAAAACAGGAGGACTGATGATCGGAATTGCCTTTTTCTCCATGGCAGCGGCTGTTTTGGTTACTCTGACATCTGCGAGACTGGCGGCAAGACTGAGCCGTGTTCTGAGAGATAAGATTTTCAAGAAGGTAATGGATTTTACGAATTCTGAGTTTGACCGGTTTTCTACGGCATCTCTGATCACAAGAAGCACGAATGACATTCAGCAGATTCAGCTGTTTGTGACAATGATGTTCCGTATTGTAGTATACGCGCCGCTTCTTGGAATCGGGGGTATCGTAAAGGTTCTGAGTACCAATGCAACGATGACATGGACCATCGCGCTGGGCGTTGTGGCAATCATGCTTGTGATTTTTATTTTATTTAAAGTAGCCATGCCGAAGTTTAAGATCCTGCAGAAACTGATTGACCGGCTGAACCTGGTAACCCGGGAAATTCTGACAGGGCTGTCTGTCATTCGGGCATTCAGCACGGAGAAACATGAGGAAGAGAGATTTGATGAGGCGAACAGAAATCTGATGAAGACAAATCTGTTTGTTAACCGGGCAATGACATTTATGATGCCTGTTATGATGCTGGTTATGAATGGAATGACAGTGTTGATCGTCTATGCCGGAGCAGGAAATATCGATGCAGGAAAAATGCAGGTAGGAGATCTGATGGCATTTATTCAGTATGCAATGCAGATTATCATGGCATTCCTGTTTATTTCCATGGTTTCTATTATGATGCCGCGTGCGCAGGTTGCTGCAGAGCGTGTCAATGAAGTACTGGATACAGATATTATGATCAAAGATCCGGAAGAACCAAAAGAATTCCTTCCAGAGAAAAAAGGAGAAGTAGAATTCAAAGAAGTATACTTCTGTTATCCGGATGCAGACGAGGCTGTGCTGCATAATATCAGTTTCGTAGCGCCGGCAGGCAAGACAACGGCATTTATCGGAAGCACCGGAAGCGGAAAATCGACTTTGATCAATCTGATTCCGAGATTCTTTGATGTCACAAGAGGAAGCATTCTGGTGGATGGACAGGATATCCGTGAGGTAAGACATGCGGATCTTTGTGAAAAGATTGGTTATGTACCTCAAAAAGGTGTACTGTTTTCCGGAACCATTGAATCAAACTTAAAATACGGAAAAGAAGACGCGACAGAAGAGGAAGTCAGACGGGCAGCCAGAATCGCCCAGGCGGCAGACTTTATTGAGGAAAAAGAAGAGAAGTATCAGTCACCGATTGCCCAGGGCGGCTCTAACGTATCCGGCGGTCAGAAACAGAGACTGTCAATCGCAAGAGCAATTGCCAAAGATCCGGAAATCTATATCTTTGATGATAGTTTTTCTGCTTTGGATTACAAGACGGATGTGACACTGCGAAGCGCGCTTCAGAAAGAAACAAAAGGAAGCACAACGCTGATCGTGGCACAGCGGATCAGTACGATTCTTCATGCAGATCAGATCATCGTGCTGGATGAAGGAAATATTGTAGGCAAAGGTACCCACGAGGAACTGCTTCAGACATGTCCGGTATATCAGCAGATCGCGAAATCCCAGCTGTCTGAAGATGATTTAAAGAAAGCAAGGGAGGTGTCCGCACATGAGTAACAGGAGAAGAGGACCGATGGGACACGGACCAGGCGCAGGAATGGCCGGAGAAAAGGCAAAAGATCTGAAAGGCACCATGAAAAAGCTGATCAAATATATCCGGCGTTATTATGTCCCGATTGTGTTTGTTATTTTATTTGCAGTGGCAAGTACAATTTTTAATATTGTCGGCCCGACAATTTTAGGAGATGCTACAACAGAAATCTTTAATGGACTGATGAGGAAAGTCACGGGAACCGGCGGAATTGATTTTGACAAAGTCATGAATATTTTAATGATGCTGATGGGATTGTATGTTGTAAGTGCGGCATTTTCCTTTATACAGGGATTGATCATGACGCATGTATCCAACAATATCACATATCAGATGAGGAAAGATATCTCAGAAAAAATTCACCGTATGCCGATGAAATATTTTGAAAGCAGAACTTATGGTGAAGTGCTGTCCCGTGTGACCAACGATATTGATACTCTGGGTCAGAGCCTGAATCAGAGTATGACACAGATCATCACTTCTGCAACGCAGATCATCGGAGTACTGATCATGATGATCCGGATCAATATCCCGATGACAGTGGTTGTACTGTTAACACTTCCGTTATCCATGGGTATGATCGGCGTGATCATGGGAAAATCCCAGCCTTACTTTAAAGCGCAGCAGGCAAATCTGGGAGAATTAAACGGACAGGTAGAGGAAATCTACAGCGGACACAATATTGTAAAAGCGTTTAATAAAGAAGAAAGTGTGATTAAAGATTTTGAAGAAGTAAATGGCAGATTATATCAGTCTGCCTGGAAATCCCAGTTTTTCTCCGGCGCCATGATGCCTTTGATGCAGTTTGTCGGAAACCTGGGTTATGTGCTGGTAGCCATTCTGGGAGGATTCCTTGTAATTAAAAATACGATCGAAGTAGGTCAGATCCAGTCATTTATCCAGTATGTACGAAGCTTTAACCAGCCAATCACACAGCTTGCGCAGGTAGGAAACATGATGCAGACAACAGCAGCATCTGCAGAGAGAGTATTTGAGTTCCTTGAGGAGGAAGAAGAAGAGGAAGTCAAAGAAGATGTTGTGCCGGTTGAGACATTAAGAGGAAATGTAAGTTTTGAACATGTGCGTTTTGGATATAATCCAGATCAGACGATCATTCAAGATTTTTCTGTGAATGTAAAAGAAGGACAGAAAGTTGCGATCGTAGGACCGACAGGAGCAGGAAAAACAACCCTGATCAAGCTGCTGATGCGCTTTTATGATGTAAATGCGGGATCCATTAAGATTGACGGACACGATATCAGAGAATTTATCCGAAGTGATATGCGCCAGATGTTCGGCATGGTGCTGCAGGATACATGGCTGTATAACGCATCCATCAGGGATAATATCCGGTATGGGAAATTAGACGCCACAGAAGAAGAAATCCAGGGAGCGGCAAGAGCAGCATTCGCCCATCATTTTATCGTGACACAGCCAGGCGGATATGATATGGTAATAAATGAAGAAAGCAACAACGTTTCTCAGGGACAAAAACAGCTTCTGACAATCGCAAGAGCAATCCTGGCCGATCCTAAAATTCTGATTCTGGACGAAGCAACCAGCTCCGTTGACACAAGAACAGAAGAAAGGATTCAGATGGCCATGGATAACCTGATGGAAGGCAGAACAAGCTTTGTCATCGCCCACAGATTATCAACCATCAAAGACGCAGACGTCATCCTGGTCATGAACCACGGAGACATTGTAGAACAAGGAAATCACGAAGAGCTATTGGCCAAAGGCGGCTTCTACGCCGACCTCTACAACAGCCAGTTTGAGAGCGCCTAGAAATTGCAGGGCAATTTCAACTTGAAAACGAAGTTTTCAAGACTCTGCCCGCGGAGCAGAAAGCCGATTTATCAGGCTTTGTGCAGCGGGCAGAGAGGCGCACTCAACGAAGAATCCCTTTTAGGGATTCTGAGTCTGTAAAGATGCAAACAACTGCGCATAAGGCGAAGGCAGCAAATATATTTGCGGGGAAGCCGTACGCAGGAAGCGGGCTCAACGAAGAATCCTGTGGATTCTGAGTCTGAAGGAGGATATCAAAGCTGCGTCTGCAGAGCAGGGATCATAAACGATGTTTCCTTGAGAAACGTCATAGGAGGAATGATTATGGTACGGTTAGCAACCATTGGTACAAATTTTATTACGGACTGGCTTATGGAAGGCGTCCAGGAACTGGACGATATCCAGCTTGCGGCAGTCTATTCCAGAAGTATGGAAAAAGGCCGGGAATTTGCCGCAAAATATGGAGTCGAAAAAGTCTATGATAATTATGAGGAAATGGCACAGGATCCGGAAATTGATGCTGTGTATGTAGCGAGTCCTACGTATATGCACTACACTCATTCCATCACGATGATCAATTACGGGAAACATGTATTATGTGAAAAGCCTGTCTGTTCCAACAGGACAGAATTAGATCTTCTGATCCAGGCAGCAGAAGAAAAGGGCGTAGTTTTCATGGAGGCGATGAAGAATGTCCATTCACCGGGATTCCAGGCGGTTCTGGATCATCTTTACAAACTGGGAGATATCCGGAGAGCCACAATTCAGTACTGCCAGTACTCATCCCGGTATGACAAATTCAAGAATGGAATTATAGAGAATGCCTTTAATCCCAAATTATCAAATGGAGCCTTAATGGATATTGGTTCCTACTGCATTCATTTTCTTGCGGCACTTTTTGGCGCTCCAAAGAAAATTCTTTCTGACAGTATTTTTCTGAGCAACGGCGTAGATGGAGCAGGAAGCATCATTGCTTCTTATGGCAGCAGGCAGGCTGAACTGATATATTCTAAGATCACAGACTCCAAACTTCCGACTCAGATTCAGGGAGAAAATGGCTGTATGATCATTGAGGAGTGTCCGATCATTAAGAAAATAACGATCCAGTATCGAAATGGAAATTCTGAGGAGCTGAAATTTGAGTGGAGAGACAATCCAATGATCTACGAAACAAAAGATTTTATTCAGCTGATCAGAGAACAGAAAACAGATCACCGGTTTCTGGAAGCATCCAGGATTGAGATGGATATTACGGATGAGGTCAGAAGACAGAATGGAATTGTGTTTCCGGCGGATAAAATCCGGGAACAGTAGGAGGATTGGAATATTATGAAAAAAATGATTTTAGCAGGATGCATGGTGCTTGCAGTGGCACTCTGCGCGGGATGCAGCTCAAAAAGCAAAACAGAGACGGCGACGACAGCATCGTCTGAAGAAGGAAAAAAAGTGCTGTCCAAATATAAAGTACCGGAAATCACCGGCGCGAAAAAAACACAACAGCTGGGGGAAGCCCAAAAGGGTGAAACCATCGCTGTTATGAAAGTGAAAGATTTTGGTGAAATAAAATTCAAATTCTTTCTTAAGGATGCGCCTCTGGCAGTGAAAAATTTTGTAACTTTGGCGGATAATGGATATTTTGACGGTCAGACTTTTCACCGGGTTATCAATGATTTTATGATTCAGGGCGGCGATCCTACGGGAACAGGAACCGGAGGAGAGAGCATCTGGGGGGAAGAGTTTGAAAATGAGATTTCAGAAAATCTTCTTCCGCTGAGAGGATCTTTGTGTATGGCAAATGCAGGACCGGATACTAATGAAAGTCAGTTCTTTATTGTTCAGGCGAAGCCGGATGCCGCAAAAGAGATTATCGATTCAGGAGTGGCAGATCTTACAGAAGAACAGAAGAAGCTGTTTGAAGAACAGGGCGGTGATCCATCGCTGACTGGAAGCTATACAGTTTTCGGACAGATTATTGAAGGATATGATGTCCTGGATAAGATTGCGGCCACACCGGTGGAAGACAACGGAAGCGGAGAGCAGAGCAAACCGGTGGAAAATGTTGTAATCGAATCTGTGACGATCGAAAAGGCAAAGTAGGAAACTGCTTATGCTGATGATAGAGTTGGATGACCGGACCAGACAGCCTTTGTATGGTCAGATTTATGAGCAGATAAAAAAGCAGATCCAGATGGGAGATCTGCCTCAAAAGACAAAGCTTCCATCCGCCAGAAAACTGGCGGCATATCTGGAAGTCAGCAGAAACACAGTAGATTTTGCTTATGGACAGCTGGAAGCGGAGGGATATATTGAGTCCCGCCCGCGCAGCGGTTTTTATGTGTGTGAGGTAGAGGAACTGGCGGCGCTTGATATCCCTGTGGAAACAGAGGAGACAGAACAGGAAGATCAGCGGGTAATCATACCGTATGATTTTTCACCGTCCGGTACAGACATGGAATATTTTCCTTATCATGTATGGAGAAAACTGCTCAAGGAAATCATGATCAATGATAACAGTGAATTATTTCAAAAGGGAGATCCTCAGGGAGATTTTGAACTTCGTAAATCGATCATGTACTATCTGCGCCAGTCCAGAGGTGTTCATGTACATGCCGATCAGATTATTATAGGCGCGGGGATGGAAAATCTTTTATTTCTGCTTCGTCAGACATTTGGTGAAGGACGCGTTGTTGGAATTGAAAATCCGGTATATACCAATGCGTGCGGCATTTTGAGAGAGCTTGGATTTCAGATCCGCCCGGTTTCCATGGATCAAAATGGACTGGATGTCGAGAAACTGCAGGAAACCGATGCGAATCTTGCTTATGTAACGCCGGCTCATCAGTATCCGACGGGGGTGGTGATGCCTGCGGGGAGAAGAGGACAGCTCCTTCGATGGGCAAGAGAAAAGGAAGAACGCTATATCATTGAAGATGACTATGACAGTGAATTTCGTTATTATGGGAAACCGATACCGGCTCTGCAGGGACTGGATCAAAGCGGGAAAGTCATTTACATCGGAACATTTTCAAAAGCGATTGCCCCGGCAATCCGAGTCGGTTATATGGTGCTTCCGCCTAAGCTTCTTGAGAAGTACAAAAAAAATGTCACCGCGTTTTCATGTTCTGTATCCAGGATTGATCAGAAGGTTCTGACTCTTTTTCTGGCAGAAGGTCATTTTGAGCGGCATTTAAACCGTATGCGTAATTTATATAAGGAAAAACATGATCTGCTGCTGGAAAACATCCGGAAGAATATTCCCGGAGCATCAGTTTCAGGAGAAGGAGCCGGTGTACATGTTATCGTTAATTTCCATATCAGCGAAAAAGAGAAATTTGAGCAGCGCCTCAGGGAGCGCGGAGTTGCAATCTATCCGCTGTCGTTTTATTATATTGAAGGAAAACCTCAGGAAGAACAATACATTTTGGGGTTTACGAGAATGAAAAAAGAAGATATGATAGAAGGAACCAGAGAAATAGGAAAAGTACTTTCTACGATAAAGTGAGAAATGAGGGACACAGTATGTCAGAAGAACATAACAATCATGAGATTGAAGAAGTAAAGCAGGAAGAGGAGAAGAAAGAGATAGAACATTACTGCTATCTCTGCCATCGTCCCGAATCCATGACTGGGAAAATGCTGAAGCTGCCGAATGATATTCATATCTGCACAGACTGTATGCAGCGAACCCTGGATTCTATGGGAAACGGACAGTTCGGATTTATTGACGCAAGGAATATGGATCTGGAAAACCTTGACATTTCCAAGCTGATGGGCGATATGCAGGGAATGCAGCCCAAGCCTGCTTTAAAGAAGAAAAAGAAAGAGAAGAAGGAAAAAGAAAAATTAAGTCTTAAGGATATACCGGCGCCGCATAAGATCAAGGCGATGCTGGATGAATATGTCATAGGACAGGATTACGCAAAGAAAGTGATGTCAGTGGCGGTTTACAATCATTATAAAAGGGTTGTGACTAATACGATGGATGAGATCGAGATCGACAAATCCAATATGCTGATGATCGGACCGACCGGAAGCGGCAAGACTTATCTGGTCAAGACCCTTGCAAGACTTCTTCAGGTGCCTCTGGCCATTACCGATGCTACGTCTCTGACAGAAGCAGGATATATCGGTGACGATGTGGAGAGTGTATTATCCAAACTGCTCCAGGCGGCAGATAACGACGTGGAAGAGGCAGAACATGGAATCATCTTTATTGATGAGATTGACAAGATTGCCAAAAAGCAGAATACCAACAGCAGGGATGTCAGCGGTGAGTCAGTACAGCAGGGTCTGTTAAAACTCCTGGAAGGCGCGGAAGTCGAAGTTCCGGTTGGCGCTACCAGCAAGAATGCCATGGTTCCACTGACAACAATGAATACAAAAAATATTCTTTTCATCTGCGGCGGAGCGTTTCCGAATCTTGAGGGAATCATCAAGAAACGTTTGATGAAAAAGACTTCTATTGGTTTTGAGGCGGATTTAAAAGATAAGTTCGACAAGGAAGAAAATATCATTGCGAATGTGACCAATGAGGATCTGAGGGAATATGGAATGATTCCGGAATTTATTGGAAGGCTTCCGATGGTATTTACCCTGGAGGGACTGACCAAAGATATGCTGGTCAAGATCTTGAAAGAGCCGAAAAACGCTATTTTGAAGCAGTATCAGAAGCTGCTGGAGCTGGATGAAGTCAAGCTGGAGTTTGATGACGGAGCTTTGGAGGCAATTGCAGAAAAAGCTTTGGAAAAGAAAACCGGAGCAAGAGCTCTTCGGGCGATTATTGAGAAATTCATGCTGGATATTATGTATGAAATACCAAAAGACGACACCATCGGTAAAGTTGTAATTACAAGAGATTATATCGAGGGACATGGAAGTCCTGTAATTGAACTGAGAGATCAGTAAAAAAAGCGGTTTACGTTGATGAAAAGACGTAAACCGTATTTTTTTGTGGATTTCTTATGATATAATGAAAAACATGGAATGATGAAAGAGAAGGGGACAGCAGCAGGAAAAGGAAGCAGGAAAAAGGAGGTTCCATTATGGATCAAATGAAGTACTTAAAGGAACTGGCGGTGCGCTACCCCAATATTGCGGCCGCCTCTACGGAAATCATCAATCTGCAGGCAATTCTGAATCTGCCCAAAGGAACAGAGCATTATGTTTCGGATCTGCACGGTGAATATGAAAAATTCAGTCATATTGTAAGGAATGGATCTGGAGCAGTGCGCAGCAAAATTGAGGATCAGTTTGGAAACACTCTGACAACAAAGGAAAAAAAGAACCTTGCTACAGTCATCTATTATCCGGAACAGAAGATGGATCTGATGGAAGAGCAGATGACCCGGAACGAACTGATTGAGTGGTATCATATTACAATGATTCGTTTGGTGCATATTGCAAGGCTCACAGCAAGTAAATATACCAGATCAAAGGTCAGAAAGGCAATGCCCAAGGAATTTGCCTATATCATGGAAGAATTGATGACAGAGCATCGGACGCTGGATAAGAAGAATTATGTGGAGCAGATCCTGGAAACGATCATCACAACAGGGAGAGTCCGCCAGTTTATTGCAGCCATGGCGCATCTGATCCAGAAACTCTGTATCGATCATCTGCATGTAATTGGAGATATTTATGACCGGGGACCAGGGCCGCACCGTATCATGGACTGTATCATGGATTATCACACAGTTGATATCCAGTGGGGAAACCATGATGTCCTCTGGATGGGAGCTGCCGGGGGACACAGAGCATGTATCGCCAATGTAGTTCGTATCTGCGCGAGATATAATAATCTGGATGTTCTGGAAAATGGATATGGGATCAATCTGATTCCTCTTGCAAGATTTGCCCTGGAGGTGTATGGAGACGATCCGTGTGAATTGTTCCATGTATCCGGAGACGTGCGGAAAGAAGATTTCCGGGAAGAAGAGATGAATCGCAAGATGCATAAGGCAATCACCATCATTCAGTTTAAGCTGGAAGGACAGCTGATCAAGAGAAGGCCTGATTTTAAAATGGAAGACCGGCTTTTGCTGGATAAAGTGGATTATGAAAAAGGAACGATCAATATCAAAGGCAAAGAATATAAGCTGAAAGATACCAATTTTCCAACGATCGATCCAAAAGATCCATATAAGCTGACCAAAGAAGAAGAATATGTTGTCGAGCATTTGAATACGGCTTTTAAATATTGCGCCTATCTCAATGAACATGTAAGATTCCTTTTTTCAAAAGGAGGGCTCTATAAGGTCTACAATGATATGCTGTTATATCATGGATGCGTACCGTTAAATAAAGACGGAAGTTTTCGGGAAGTAGAGATCCAGGGTGTGCCGTATTCCGGAAAAGCATTGTATGATGTGCTGGAACATCTGGCAAGACAGGGATATTATGAGACCAAAGATATGGAAGCAAGGTGTTATGGCCAGGATATCATGTGGCTTATATGGTCCAATGAAAATTCACCGGTATATGGAAAAGATAAGATGGCGACATATGAGAGATATTTCCTGGATGACGCTTCTGTAAAAGTGGAAAAGAAAGATTATTACTATCAGCTTCTGGAAAATGAAGAAGTAGTGAATCGGATCCTGGAGGAATTTGGACTGAATCCGGAAACTGGAAAGATTGTAAACGGGCATATGCCGGTGGCTGTCAAAAAGGGGGAAAGCCCGATCAAATGCAATGGCAAGCTGTTTATCATTGACGGTGGATTTTCCAAGGCTTATCAAAAAACGACAGGAATCGCCGGGTATACTCTTGTATCCAATTCCTATGGTCTGAAACTGGTTGCCCATGAACCGTTTGAATCCAGGGATGAAGCGATTCGAAAGGAAACGGATATTTATTCAGATACAATTGTAATCCGCAAAGTTACCAGACGAAAATGCGTGGAAGACACTGATATCGGAAAAGGAATCAAAGAAAAGATTGCAGATCTGGAACAGCTTCTCTGGGCCTATCAGAAAGGTTTGCTGACAGAACAGATCTGAGCATAGAATAAACCCTGCTGTTCCATCATATGCTCTATATAGTAAATAATAGAGGTGAAAAGATGGAGTGTTCAATGGCAGCTGTCAGCAATGATTATTTTGAGTTTATCGCAGAATACAACGGAGTTCTGGAAAGCGTGAAGGAACGGTTTCAGACCGACTGTGTTCTGCGCATCAACAACCGGTTTTCAGTTGCTTATGTTCCTCAGCAGGGAAAAGAAGTGTTTGAAAGCGGAAATTATCCGTACAATGCGGTTCCCAGATGTTTCGGGCTGATGGATACAGCGGTTCTGGAAGATACAGGAACTGCCCAGGTTCGAAGATCGAATCTGGATTTATACGGAAATGGTGTGATGGTTGGAATCATCGATACGGGAATTGATTATCAGAATCCTGTGTTTCAGTATGCGGATCAGACCACTAAGATCGAGACGATATGGGATCAGACAATAGAAGACGAAACCAGACCTTTTTCTCTTGGATATGGCACAGAATATTCAAAAGAAGAGATTGAAGAAGCAATTCGCAGTGAAGATCCGTCTCAAATTGTTCCGTCAGTGGATTCATCCGGACATGGAACTTTTCTGGCAGGGATGATTGCCGGCAGCGAGGAAAGTCAGGATGGTTTTTCAGGAATTGCTCCCAATGTCCGCCTGAGCGTTGTAAAACTCAGACAGGCGAAACCGTATCTGAAGGAATATTACTGTATGGATCCGTCTTATGAGGCCTATTCTGAAACGGATATCATGCTTGGAGTTTATTACATTACTCAGGTGGCGGAGAGGCTCCAGATGCCTGTCATTGTGTATCTGGGGCTGGGGACGAGCCAGGGGTCTCATCTTGGAACCGGGCCGCTGGATCAGTATCTGGCCGGCATGGCTCCTTTAAAAGGAGTGGGGGTTGTTGCAAGCGCTGGAAATGAAGGGCAGGCAAGGCATCACTATTCTGGCGAGGCAGGAAATGGCTCAGTCAAAGTTGAAGTAAAAACAGGGAGTTCGGAGTATGGTTTTACCATGGAACTTTGGGGAATGGCACCGAATGGATATTATGTAGATATTGAATCCCCTTCCGGGCAAAGAACCGGAAGGATTGCGGGAGGACGCCGGGGACGGAGAGAAGTAAACTTTCTGCTGGAAAGGACAAATCTGTCGGTGGATTACTTTACGGTGGATTCGTCAGCCGGTGCGCCTGGCATTATTATGAGATTTCTGCATCCGGCAGAAGGAGTATGGAATATTTATGTCAGTGATGACAAAATGGGAAGCCGGGAATTTGACCTCTGGCTTCCTGTTGCGAATTTTCTTTCGGAGGATACATTTTTTCTGGAATCTTCACCTTACAATACCCTGGTATCGCCGGGAAATACAGAGCTGCTGATGTGTGCTTCCAATTATAATCAGAACAATGGGAGCATTTATATTGACAGCAGCAGAGGATTTCCGAGGAATACGGTAAAGCCGGATTTCTCCGCGCCTGGAGTAGAAGTATACGGACCGCTGCCAAGAAACCGTTTTGGACGGAAAACAGGTTCCAGCGTATCCGGAGCCGTTACGGCAGGGATTGCAGCATTGATCATGGAATGGGGCTATGTCAAAGGAAATGATCTGGACGTCAACACCACGAGAATTAAAAATTACCTGATTCGCGGAGCCCGCAGGGAAGATGGAAGAATCTATCCCAGCAGGGAATGGGGATATGGGATCGTGGATTTGTATGAAACTTTTTTAAGAATACGATAAAAAGAAGAAGGCTCTGCCTGAAGATCAGGCAGAGCCTTCTTTTTAATCATAAGACCTGTTTTAGATGACGAAAGTTAAGTAAGACCTGTAAAATGCTGCCGGCTGTTAATCCGAATAAATATCCGTAAATGCCCTGCCGGGGAACAGCAAACAGGATAAAAAAAATCCGGAGCGTCAGGGAAAGTCCGTTGTGCAGGAAGGTTGTTTTCGTCTCGCCAAGTCCGTTTAGAATGCTGGACAGGGTTCCTGAAATGTACAGAAACGGGCATAGAAATGACAGAAGACGAAGGTATGTTCCGCATTCGCCGCTTTGAAATACAAGACGTCCGATCCATGGTCCCAGAGTAAAAAAGCCGAAAAAGCCCAAAAGGCCAAGGAGCAGACAGAAAATAACAGGATAACGGGAGGCACGCCGGAGAGTCTTTTCACTGCCGTCTGCTTTGGCAGCAGATATTTTAGGCAGCAGCATGACAGACAGAGAATTTGTCATGGTGGAAGGAAACAAAATAAAAGGAAGTGCCATTCCATTTAAAATACCGTAAGTCTCGATGGCGGTATGCTGATTTCCATAAAAACGGGTCAGCATAAGAGGAATCAGGATGCTCTCTACACTCTGAAGCAGTGTTACGGATAACGCATTGCCGGTCAGAGGCATGCCAAGGGAGAGAAGCTGATGGAGCAGAGACCGCCTGGTATATATGGAGCTTACGGAATCTTTCTGCCGGAAGTAAAAAGAAAGAATCGTAAAGACAAACGAAACAAATTCGCCGATGACCATTCCGAGAACTGCAAGGATGGCTCCGGCCGGCAGTTCTGCATAAAAGGTAACAGAAATCAGAAAGATACTGGCAACCCTGGAAATCTGTTCGATACAAAGAGAAAGCGCAGGGAGGGAGGAGGTTCCAGCTCCCAGGGAATAACCATGGATACAGGATTTGATCCCCACAAAAGGAAGCGCAAACACAGCGATCCTGAGACAAGGGATACAGTCATCTTCATGAAAGAAAGTCTGACAGATAGCTTCCGCAAAAATAAAAATGACAGCGGCGAACAGGATGGAAAGCATGACGGTAAAGCATACGGTGACAGAAAGTATTTTTTTTGCGTCCCCTTCCAGACCTTTGGCCCGGAGAGATGCAGTCATGTTGGACAAAGCAGTTTGAAATCCCTGGAAGCACAGGGAAAATCCAACCAGATAGATGGGGAAAATCATCTGATAAATTCCCATCTGATGCGCACCAATCAGACCGGCGAGAAATATTCTATTATAGAACCCGATGAAACGGGAAAAAAGATTTGCTGCTGTCAGGACCAGAGTTCCATGAATGAACGGGCTTGCCTTTTTCATGAAGATACCTTCTGCGTTTTTATCCATTGTATGAAAAGAAAAAACAAGATATGCCCGATTTTGGTTGACAGAGAAATAAGGAAATGATAATATGACACTGTAAAACCTAGTTAATAGGTAGGGATTAAAGGAATTAAAAAATGAGATTTGCTTTATGTGTTTATCATATAGAAATCATAGAAAGGCAGGAATAGATTATGAGAAAGTTTGTATACTTAGATCACGCAGCGACAACGCCAGCCAGACCGGAAGTCGTTGAGGCAATGCTGCCGTACTTTACGGAAAAATTCTGGAATCCGTCCAGCGTATATTCTCCGGCAGCGGAAAATAAGCAGGCCATTGATCAGTGCCGGGATCTGATCGGGAAAACTCTCGGAACAGAGGGAAAGAACATTTATTTTACAGCAGGTGGTTCTGAATCTGATAACTGGGCGTTAAAAGCAGCTGCAGAAGCATATGAAACAAAAGGAAAGCACATCATTACCAGTAAGATTGAACATCATGCAATCCTTCATACATGCGATTATCTGGAATCCAGAGGATTTGAAATCACATATATTGATGTGGATGAGAATGGAATCCTGAAACTGGATCAGCTGGAAGAAGCAATTCGTCCGGATACCATTTTAATTTCCATTATGTTTGCCAATAATGAGATTGGGACGATTCAGCCGGTAAAGGAAATCGGCGAGATTGCCAGGAAACATGGTGTTATCTTCCATACTGACGCAGTCCAGGCATATGGTCAGATTCCGATCAATGTGGACGAATACGGCATTGATATGTTAAGCGCCAGCGGACATAAGCTGAATGGACCGAAAGGAATCGGTTTTCTTTATATACGAAAAGGATTGAAACTTCGCTCCTTTATTCACGGAGGCGCACAGGAGAGAAAACGCCGGGCCGGAACTGAAAATGTCAGCGGCATTATCGGTCTTGGAAAAGCGGTTGAGATCGCCTTTGATACGATGGAAGAAAGAACATCAAAGGAAAGGGAAGTCAGAGATTACGCGATCGACAGGATCCTTGCGGAAATTCCTTACTGCAGACTGAATGGAGACCGGAGGAAACGACTGCCGAATAATATTAATATCAGTTTTCAGTTTATTGAGGGAGAATCTCTGCTGATCATGCTGGACATGGCAGGAATCTGTGCATCCAGCGGTTCTGCCTGCACATCAGGATCCCTGGATCCGTCTCATGTGCTGCTTGCCATCGGCCTTCCCCATGAGATTGCCCATGGATCTCTTCGCATGACTTTGGGAGAGGAAACAACAAAAGAAGATATGGATTACGTAATTGATAAGTTAAAAGAAATCGTAGATAAATTAAGAAGCATGTCACCGCTTTATGAGGATTTTGTGAAACAAAGCAGATAATAAGGCGGTTTGAAATAACAGGAGGAAATTATTATGTACAGTGAGAAAGTAATGGATCATTTCCAGAACCCGAGAAACGTTGGAGAAATTGAGAACGCAAGCGGCGTTGGAACCGTAGGAAACGCTAAGTGCGGAGATATCATGAGAATTTATCTGGATATTGATGATAATAAAGTGATCCAGGATGTGAAGTTTAAGACATTCGGATGCGGAGCGGCTGTTGCCACCAGCAGTATGGCGACAGAACTGGTCAAAGGAAAGACGGTTCAGGAAGCCCTGGAGGTTACAAATAAAGCCGTTATGGAAGCGCTTGACGGACTTCCGCCGGTGAAAGTACACTGTTCTCTTCTTGCGGAAGAGGCAATCCATGCGGCATTATGGGATTACGCCGAGAAAAACGGAATTAAGATTGAAGGACTGGAAAAACCAAAAACAGATATCAGTGAAGAGGAAGAAGAGGAAGAATACTAGGAGGAACTTGTGAAAGAGAAAGTCGTAGTTGGATTATCCGGAGGAGTAGATTCCTCCGTGGCAGCTTATCTGCTGAAAGAACAGGGGTATGACGTGATTGGCGTGACCATGCAGATCTGGCAGGAAGAAGAGGAAATGGTACTGGAAGAAAATGGAGGATGCTGTGGTTTGTCAGCGGTAGAAGACGCGAGACGGGTAGCGCAGACTCTGGGTATTCCTTATTATGTGATGAATTTCAAGAAGGATTTTAAGGAAAAAGTCATAGATTATTTCTGTGAAGAATACCTAAACGCCAGAACGCCAAATCCATGTATTGCATGTAACCGCTATGTGAAATGGGAATCTCTGCTGAAGCGGTGTCTTGATATTGGAGCAGATTACATTGCCACAGGTCATTATGCACAGATTCAGCATCTGGACAATGGAAGATATGCGCTGAAGCGATCCAGGACACTGGCAAAAGACCAGACTTATGCTCTTTACAATCTGACACAAAACCAGTTATCCAGGACGCTGATGCCGGTAGGACAGTATACAAAAGATGAAATCCGTGGGATTGCCAAAAAGGCAGGAATTCCGGTGGCAAATAAGCCTGACAGTCAGGACATCTGCTTTGTAGAAGACGATTACGGAAAATTTATCGAGGAGACAACCGGAGCTTCCATTGAACCGGGCAGCTTTGTAGACACGGAGGGAAATATCCTGGGAACCCATAAGGGAATCATATATTATACCATCGGGCAGCGCAGAGGCCTTGGCCTGTCTTTGAAACAGCCGGGATATGTCATTCGGGTAGATAAGGACAGAAATGAGGTTGTCATAGGAACAAAAGACAAGCTGTTTTCCAATGTTTTGTATGCAGACCGCTGTAATTTCATGTCCATTCCGGGAATCAGCGGTGAATTCCGGACGAAAGCCAAAATCCGTTATAACAGTCCGGAGGTGCCGTGTACGGTACAGATGGCGGGAAAAGATATGGTAAAAGTCATATTTGATGAACCCCAGAGAGCAGTCACACCGGGTCAGGCAGTGGTTTTTTATGATGGAAACCTGGTTGCCGGAGGCGCAACGATCATAAAAGGAAGCATGGAACAGGAAAAATAAGAGAAAAATAAGAAATTCCAGCTTTTCCATAATATAAAGTTATGTTACAATGAGGAAGTCGCTTTAAATGGAAAGGTAGGAGTAAAAAGATGCTTAATTTTGTAAGAGGATTTTGTATGGCGCTTGCCGACAGTGTTCCCGGTGTATCGGGAGGAACGGTAGCGTTTTTGCTGGGATTTTATGACAAGTTTATTACATCACTGGATCATTTTATTTCAGGAAACAAACAGCAGAGGATAGAAGCCATTAAGTTTCTGCTTCGTATCGGAATCGGATGGATCGTGGGAATGGCTGCGGCTGTTTCTGTTCTGGCAAGTATTTTCGATGAGCGGATTTACGAGATCAGTTCTGTATTCCTTGGTCTGATCATCTTTGCGATTCCGTTAATCTGGAAAGAAGAGAAGGATTCTTTAAAAGGAAAATATCAGAATATCCCATGGGCAGTCCTTGGAGTTGTGATTGTAGCAGCGATTACTTATTTTAACCCTGTATCAGGAAAGGGAGTCAGTATCAGTGTAGAACACCTGACTGTGCCGCTTGCAGTGTATATTTTTGCTGTGGCAATGATTGCAATCTCAGCTATGGTGCTTCCTGGAATTTCCGGATCTACGATGCTGCTGGTATTCGGGCTGTATGTGCCGATCATTTCCGCGTTAAAGGAGACAATGACCCTGAATTTTTCGTACCTTCCGGTAATTGTGATTTTTGCGTTTGGAATTTTAGCCGGAATTGCGGTTGTAATCAAGACAATTAAGAATGCGCTGGAAAAACATCGTTCCCAGATGATTTATTTTATTGTTGGAATGATGATCGGATCATTATACGCGATTATTATGGGACCGACAACTTTGGAAAATACAAAACCGGCGATGACGATTGACACATTCCATCCGGTATTTTTCCTGATTGGAATCGTGATTATTTTTGCTTTGGAAAGAATCAAGGCAGTTTCAGAAAAATAAAAGATATAACAGAGAGGGATGAGACCTTCTCTGTTTTTTTTGTTTCACAATTTTGACATATTCCTATGATACAATGATGCCAAAAGCAGGAGGGAGAAAAAGAAAAAAATGAGTGATTTGAAGATATTGGTTGTGGATGATGAGAGCAGAATGCGCAAACTGGTAAAAGATTTCCTGGTGCGGGCAGGATACCAGGTGCTGGAAGCGGCAGACGGTGAAGAAGCCGTGGATATATTCTTTTCCACCAAAGGAATCGATCTGCTGGTATTGGACGTTATGATGCCGAAAATGGACGGATGGGAAGTCGTCCGGGAAATCCGCAAGGTATCTCAGGTCCCGATCATCATGCTGACGGCAAAGGACCAGGAACAGGATGAACTGCAGGGATTTGAACTGGGAGTAGATGAATATATCTCAAAACCATTCAGTCCAAAGATACTGGTGGCCAGAATCGGGGCGATCCTTCGAAGGACCAATCAGCTGGAAGATGAAAATATTGAAGCCGGCGGGATCTGTATGGATGTGGGAGCGCACCATGTGACGATCGATGGAAAGACGGTTGAGCTGAGCTTTAAAGAATTCGAACTTCTGCAGTTCTTTATGACCAATGAAGGACGGGCATTAACAAGAGAAAATATATTGAACCAGGTATGGAATTATGATTACTTTGGAGATGCCAGAACTATAGACACCCATGTGAAAAAACTCAGGAGCAAGCTGGGAGACAAAGGAAAATATATCCATACAATCTGGGGCATGGGATATAAGTTTGAGGTTGAGTAAAAATTGAAAAAGCGGATTTTAGAAAACAAATCCATACAGGTAAAGATGACTCTGATGCTGATCGTTATTTTGACATCGACGATTCTCCTGTCGGTTCTGATCAATCTGGTAATGCTGAAGCCGTATTACGTTATGAAAGAAAAGAAACATATACGGGAGGCGTATTATAAGATCCAGAGAATTTTTCAGGACGATACCGTGAATAAAGAAGATGTGGATCAGATTGCCAGAGACTATGACTACCGTATTATGATCAGCGATCCGATGAATCAGATGGTCTACAGCTCAGAAGGCGAGCAGGGAGTCATGTATAAGGATTTGAAAAATATTTTAAAAAATATCGATAAGATACAGAGCCAGATCAATAAGAAAGGCTACGCGGTTACAACCAATACCAGTCAAAGTCAGGGAACCAGCATTAATCTGATGGGATATCTGGATGGACAGTATACTGTAATTATCAATACGCCAATGGAAAGCATCCAGACGAGTGCGTATCTGTCGGGGCGTTTTACCGCCTATGTAGGAATCTTTCTGATCATTGGCGGCGGGATTGCCATGTATATTTTCAGCAAACAGTTTACCAAGCCGATTGAGGACATGGCGGGAGCTGCAAACCGCATGTCAAATCTTGATTTTGATGTAAAGATTGAAGATTTGGGAGAAGATGAGCTGGGAAGACTGGGACAGAGCCTGAATGAATTGTCTTCCAGACTGGAAATGACCATATCGGAACTTAAGACAGCCAATAACGAGCTGCGCAAAGATATTGAGCAGAAAGTTCAGATTGATGAAATGAGAACGGAGTTCCTTTCTCATGTTTCCCATGAACTGAAGACTCCGATCGCGCTGATCCAGGGATATGCAGAGGGCCTGAAAGACAATATTTCGGAAGATGAAGAGAGCAGAAACTTTTACTGCGATGTTATCACAGACGAAGCCAAAAAGATGAATCGTATGGTGCAGAAACTTCTGACTCTGAATCAGATTGAATTTGGCAATAACAAAGTAGAGATGGAACGATTTGATATAACGGAGCTGATTTCCAATATGCTGGCTTCGAATCAGATTCTTCTGGAAAAAGGAGGAATTCATGTAGAATTTGATGAGAAACCGGTTCATGTCTGGGCAGATGAGTTTATGATCGAGGAAGTGGTGGGAAATTATTTAAGTAATGCAAGAAATCATGTCAGTGATCATGGAACGATTCGGATCAGTTACTGCCGTCATGGAGATAATCTGAGAGTTAAGGTATATAATACCGGAAAACATATACCGGAGGAAGATCTGGATAAGCTCTGGGTAAAATTCTATAAGGTAGACAAGGCACGTACGAGGGAATACGGCGGAAGCGGCGTCGGCCTGTCCATTGTAGAAGCCACAATGAAGGCTCATGGAAAAGATTACGGAGTTTCTAATATTGAGGGTGGCGTAGAATTCTATTTTGAAGTAGAATTAGATAAGAAATGAAAACAAAGGATAGGGTAAGCATATGTTAAGAGATTATTTGGAGCAAATCAAAGAAGCGGATCTGGTGCTGGTTGGAATCGGAAGAGAGCTTCAGGCAAAACGGCTGATGGATTTTAAGAAGGAGATTTCAAATCCCCATTATCAGGAACTGATCGGACAGGAAGGAGAAGACGCCGCATGGATGCGGGAGATCTATGAGCGGGATTATCTGCTGTCTCTGGGAGAAGTGGATTATTTCAAAGATCTGGAGGAAGCGCTGGAAGGCAAAAATTATTTTGTTGTGACAAGCAATGATGACGGCCTTCTTTTCCATTCCCGGCTGGACAAAGGAAGGATTACGGCTCCGTGCGGAAATGGAGATTTCTTTCAGTGCAGCAGGCCCTGTGACGAACAGCTGTATCCGGCAAAACCCGGGCTGAAAGACCTGATCGATTATTATGAAAAAAATGGCAGCATTGAGCATCTGGAATGTCCGAAATGCGGAGAGAGACTGATTTTCAATGTGCGCACAGAGGATACGAAACACGTTTATGTGGAAGGAGCCTACCTGACATCGTGGGCAAATTATACAAAATGGCTTCAGGGGACTTTAAATAAAAAGCTTTTTATATTAGAATTAGGAGAAGGATTTGAAAATCCGAATCTGTTCCGGTGGCCGTTTGAGAAGATAGCATTCTACAATGAAAAAGCAGTGTTTGTAAGAGTGCATAAATCCCTGTATCAGATCGGGGAAGGAATCAAGGGCAAGGGCACGGCCATTGCCATGGACAGCAGAGAATTTTTACTCGACTAGAAGACAAGGCGGTCTTTCATGCAAGGACCGCCTCTATTACATTTTAAGAGGAGGAGACAGTATATGATCGCGATTATTGATTATGACGCTGGAAATATCAAAAGTGTGGAAAAAGCGCTCCAGTATCTTGGAGAGGAAGCAGTGATCACCAGAGACCGGGAAGAAATCCTGGGCAGTGACAAGGTGATTCTTCCGGGGGTCGGAGCGTTCGGAGACGCAATGGAAAAGCTGCATCAGTATGGTCTGGTGGATACGATTCAGGAAGTTGTGGACCGTAGGATTCCATTCCTCGGAATCTGTCTGGGACTGCAGCTGATGTTTGAGAGCAGCGACGAAGCCCCGGGCGTAAAGGGACTGGGACTTCTTCCGGGAAAAATCCTGAGAATCCCGAAAAAAGGCGATATGAAAATCCCTCATATGGGATGGAATGATATTAAGATCAAAGAAGGGGCAAAATTATTTGCCGGCCTGGAGGATCATCCGTATGTATATTTCGTACATTCCTACTATCTTCAGGCAGACGATCCGTCCATCGTGGCGGCGACAACAGAGTATGGAGTGACCGTCCATGCTTCCGTGGAGAAAGACAACATTTTCGCGTGTCAGTTCCATCCGGAAAAGAGCAGCACAGTAGGACTTCAGATTCTTAAAAACTTTATAGCATTGTAAGGAGGGACAGGTTATGCATACGAAAAGGATCATTCCATGTCTGGACGTAAAAGGCGGACGTGTGGTAAAAGGTGTAAATTTTGTAAATCTGATTGACGCGGGAGATCCGGTGGCGATCGGCGCCGCTTATGATAAGGCAGGAGCCGATGAACTGGTATTTCTTGACATTACGGCATCTTCCGATGCGAGAAATATCATGATCGATATGGTGCGGAAAGTGGCAGAGACAGTCTTCATTCCGTTTACAGTAGGCGGCGGAATCCGCACAGTAGATGATTTCAAGGCCATTCTCCGGGAAGGAGCCGATAAGATCTCCATTAACTCTTCTGCCATCAACACGCCGAATCTGATCAATGACGCGGCAGATAAATTTGGAAGCCAGTGCGTGGTAGTAGCCATTGACGCAAAACGGAGAGAAGACGGTTCCGGATGGAATGTTTATAAAAACGGCGGAAGAATCGACGTCGGCCTGGATGCTGTGGAATGGGCCATGGAAGCAAACCGCCGCGGAGCCGGAGAAATTCTTCTTACCAGCATGGACTGTGACGGAACGAAAGCAGGGTATGACAATGAACTGACCAGGATCATCGCTGAAAATGTGGATATTCCGGTCATCGCATCTGGCGGAGCGGGAACAAAAGAACATTTTTATGATACCCTGACCGAAGGAAAAGCAGACGCGGCACTGGCAGCTTCCCTGTTCCATTTTAATGAGCTGAAGATTTCAGATCTGAAGGATTACCTGGCAGGACGGGGCATCAGCGTGCGCAGATAGGACATTTTTATTTACAAAAGCGAAGAAAGAAGGAAAAAGTATGAGTCAGAAAACAGAAAAAGCAGTGAACAATTATAAAAACGGGTATACATGCGCTCAGGCAGTGGCATGTGCCTTCTGTGAGGAGGCCGGAATTGATGAGAAAACCATGTTCCGGCTGACAGAAGCCCAGGGCGTTGGACTGGGCGGAATGGAAGGACACTGCGGAGCCTTATCAGGAGCAGCGGCAGTTCTCGGAGCAGTAAACAGTACGGCAGATCTTGAAAAGACGGATTCCAAAGGAAAAACCATTGGTTTGTCCAGGGAACTGACCAAACGTTTCAAAGAAAAAAACGGAGCGGTCATCTGCAAGGAATTAAAAGGAATCGAGACAGGAAAAATGCTGAGGTCATGTCCGGGATGCGTAGAGGACGCGGCAGAGATTCTGGAAGACATTTTAAAAGAGGCATAAAGGAAAGAGAAAAAAGAAGCCATTGAAAAATGGTTTCTTTTTTTGCACGATACGCCCGGAAAGCGGCTGCCGTGCTTGCACGAGCAGACATTTGCCGGGCAATCTGGATTAAAGTTATTTACAAACTAGTATAATCATGGTACTATGTATGAAAGCATATGTATTTTCTATAATTATCGCAATTCTTGGAACTCATGGTTCAAAGTCTATCGACATTTCACAGTCATATCATAATGGCATCTTTTCGGAAAATCCATGCTTAGAATCAAAAAGATACAGCAGGAGTTTTCGAAAAATGAAATCTCCTGAATGAAAAATGGGAGGTTGGGATGAAACAGAAAAAACAACAGAGGCCGCTGCAATGGCATCCGGCGTTTTATGCGGATCTTCAGATTGAACTGGACAGCGAGAAACAAAATCTTATATATGAGAATGAACATCAGCTGGGGACAAAGCCTTTGGAGATAGATGTGCTGATCATCAAGAATAAAGCAGAAGAACCAATTTTTAAAAATATTGGCCGGATTTTTCAAAGATATAATATTATTGAGTATAAAAGTCCGGATGATTATGTCAGTATTAGTGATTATTACAAAGTATATGCTTACGCGTATTTATACAAATCAGAGCATAATATTCCAAGACGGGAAATGACAATTACCTTTGCATGTAGCCGGTATCCGGTAAAATTAATGCAGTACCTCAAAAGAGAAAAAGCATGTGAAATATGCAAAATGGATGATGGCATTTATCATATAATAGGTACAGATATTCCGGTTCAGCTGATTTCGATTCATCAATTATCAAGAGAAAAAAATCTGTGGCTTCGCAGCATAGGTGGAAAATTATCCGGATGGAAAGAAGCAGAGAAACTGATCAGAGAGTATAAAGAACATAAATGGGATAAAAGATATCGTTCCGTTATGGATTTGATTGTAAGAGTGAACAGAGAATTATTTATGGAGGTGAAAGAAATGTGTCAGGCACTGGAAGAATTAATGGCAGATGAAATGGAGGCGATGAAGAAAAGCGGCTGGAGAGAAGGAGAAAAATACGGAAGGCAGAAAGGAATGGACCGTTTTGCAAGGCTTTCTATTCTTCTGCTGAAAGAGAACCATCAGGAGCAGCTGCTGAAAGCATCGGAAGATGAGGCATACCGGGAAGAACTTTTCAAAAAGTATCATATTTGATAAAAAAGAAGACCTTCAGGGGTCTTCTGTCTTATTTTAGATGAAGTTTTCTTTTATTCAGAAAATGAGTCCTCTCCTTATGGTTTCACCTCAGGGCCTTGGCCCTAAAATAGATTCGATTGCATCAATCAGTGAATAATAATCCTGAATCAAAGTATCCAGATGCTCTTTTCCGGCAGGTTCCAGGTGATAATATACTCTTGTCTGGCGTTTGCCCACCCGTTCCTTATGATCGGAGATAAATCCCTGATCTTCCAATTTGTACAAAATCGGATACATGGTTCCTTCAGCAATCCTGATCTTTCCATCCGAACGTTTTTTGACAGACTGAGAAAGCTGATATCCGTAGCAGTCCCCCTCTTCTAAAATTTTCAACAGAAGCATTTCCAGCCGATATAAGTTACGATTGGCCATATTACAAATTCCTTTCAATTTATTACAATTTTATTATAACAGTGTAAACTGTTCTAAACAATACCTAGTTTAAAATGATATTTATAAGTATTATAATGTGCAAAATATATTAAGTCAATAGATAAACATAAATAGTTTTGTAATAATAATACATATTTTAAAATAATAAAAGTATCATAGCCATTGAGGAGGGAAGGATTGCGGATGAGAGAAAAGAAAAATAAAATCGCGAAATTCATAGGCGTGGCTGCGCTGATTATAATAGCGGCAGCATCTTACTTCCGTTATTCAGAGTTAAATGCTCCGGGAAAACAATACAAGGTACATGAACAGATTCTGAAATGCGGGGAAGCAATCGAAGATCAGGGATTAATTCTGACATTTCATAATATAAGAAGTCAGAAGAAGTATGATAAAGACTATCATAGTGATGTATACCGATATGAGATTGATTATGAAGCAGAAAATATTGGAGAAGAAACTGTCAATCTGGAAAATCTGTTTTCAGAGAAATTTATCGTTGTTTCTGCAGGACAGAAATGGCGGGTGGATCTTCTGGATGGAGATATAAGCAGCCTGAAAGCAAATCAGAAAACAAAAGGATGGCTGACAGTGGAAGTGGTAAATTTGGACAAAAAAACACATATCCCCAAATATTGAGGGATATGTGTTTTTTAATTACATAATTTTACGCGTTTTTTTCTTCTTTTTCCAAATTTTTCTGCGCTGCGGAAAGCATCAGTTTGATTCGGTTGATCTGGTTAACTTCGCTGGCTCCCGGATCGTAGTCAATGGCCACGATGTTTGCCTCAGGGAAGGAATGTCTCAATTCTTTGATAACACCCTTTCCAACCACATGGTTTGGAAGGCAGGCAAACGGCTGGGTACAAACGATGTTTGGCGCTCCGCTGTGGATCAGCTCGATCATCTCACCTGTCAGGAACCATCCTTCACCTGTCTGGTTTCCGATGGATACGAACGGTTCTGCGTAGGCTGCCAGGTCTTTGATGTATGCCGGCGGATCGAAACGTTTGCTCTTGGCCAGTTCTTTTCTTAAAGTCTGACGGTAGCGTTCAACAATCCAGATCGCAGAGTTGCATACGATAGCAGTTCTCTTGGATTTTCCAAGGTAGCGGTATTTGAAGTTGCTGTTGTAGAAACCGTACATAAAGAAGTCCAGAAGATCCGGAACAACGGCCTCGGCTCCTTCACGTTCCAGCAGTTCTACCAGATGATTGTTTGCGTCTGGAAGGAACTTCACAAGGATTTCACCTACAACTCCGACACGCGGTTTCTTGATATTTTTCAGAGGAATGCGGTCGAAATCACGGATAATTCCCTTGATATTTTTCTGGAAAGTAAGGAAATTACCTTTTGCAACATCACGCTTGCATTTTGCTTCCCACTGTTTATGCAGTTTATTGACAGAGCCTGGTTTCTTTTCATAAGGTCTTGTACGGTAGACAACTCTCATGAACAGATCTCCGTATATAATAGCCTGAACCGCTTTGTTCAAAAGAGAAGGAGTGAATTTAAATCCACTGTTTTTCTCAATTCCCTGGGTACTGATTCCAATTACCGGAATGTAACCGAAGCCGGCTTTTTCCAGGGCACGGCGGATAAAGCTGATATAGTTGGTAGCACGGCATCCTCCTCCTGTCTGGGAAATTGCCAGAGCTACTTTGTGTGTGTCATATTTTCCGGATAACAATGCGTTCATCAGCTGTCCGATGACGATCAGAGACGGATAGCAGGCGTCATTATTTACGTATTTAAGACCGGTATTTACATCCTTCATTCCGCCCTGAGGAAGAATTTTTGCCTTATAACCGCAGGATCTTAAAGCAGGCTCCAGGAATGTAAAATGGATCGGTGACATCTGAGGAACCAGGATCGTATAGTCTTTGGCCATCTCTTTGGTAAATTCCACACGTTTGATTGCCGGAGATACCGGATGAGGCTGGATCCTGTGTTTTTTACGGACACGAACCGCGCTGATCAGGGAGCGGATTCGGATCCTTGCGGCTCCCAGATTATTTACTTCGTCAATCTTTAATACTGTGTAGATACGTCCGGATTTTGTCAGGATATCTCTTACTGTATCAGTTGTTATGGCATCCAGTCCGCAGCCAAAGGAGTTCAGCTGAATGACTTCAAGCTGTTTGTTGGCTTTTGCGTAGTTGGCAGCAGCATACAGTCTGGAATGATACATCCACTGGTCAGATACATTCAGAGGGCGGTCCACTTTAGACAGGTGAGAAATAGAATCCTCTGTCAGTACCGCAATACCATAAGAGGTGATCAGTTCAGGAATACCGTGGTTGATCTCCGGATCAATATGATAAGGACGGCCGCATAAAACGATACCGGTACGTCCGGTTTCTGCCAGATATGCAAGGACTTCTTCTCCTTTTGTCTGAATGTCTTCTCTTACCTGCTGCAGTTCTTCATAGGCTCTTGTAACAGCATGATCCACTTCTTCAGATGTCAGATCATCATAATGTTTCTTCAGTTCCTCAAAAAGGCGAGGCTTTAATGCTTCCTCATTATCCAGTGCAAGGAATGGATTCATAAAATTGATATGTTCTGTTTCCAGTTCCTCCATGTTGTTTTTGATATTCTCCGCATAAGAAGTAACGATCGGACAATTATAATGGTTGTTTGTTTCATCAATTTCCTTTCTTTCATAAGGAATACACGGATAGAAAATATCTTTAATGCCCTGTTTGATCAGCCACATCACATGACCGTGGGCAAGTTTGGCCGGATAACATTCAGATTCACTCGGAATGGATTCGATTCCCATCTCATAAATCTTACGGGAGGATTCCGGTGAAAGTACGACTCTGAATCCAAGGTTCGTAAAGAACGTATACCAGAACGGATAATTTTCATAAATATTCAAAACTCTCGGGATACCGATGACGCCGCGGGATGCTTCATCCTCCGTTAAAGGCTCATAGTCAAAGGTTTGATGGAGTTTGTAGTCATACAGGTTTGGAACATGTTCTGCATTCGGCTCTTTTCCAATACCGCGCTCGCAGCGGTTTCCGGTAACATAACGGCTGCCGTTGGAAAATGAGTTGATCGTGAGCAGACAGTGATTCGTACAGCCCTTACATCTTGTCATGGATGTCTTTACAGTGAGGGCAAAGATTTCATCAAAAGAAAGCATAGATGTCTGATATCCTTTTTCGTAGCGCTCTCTTGCAATCAGAGCGGAACCAAAAGCTCCCATAATACCGGCAATATCCGGACGAACCGCGTTACAGCCGGAAATACGCTCAAAACTCCGAAGAACCGCGTCGTTATAGAAAGTACCGCCCTGTACGACGATATGTTTTCCCAGATCTTCCGGGCTGGTCAGCTTGATAACCTTATATAAAGCATTTTTAATTACAGAGTAAGCAAGACCTGCGGAAATATCTCCAACGCTTGCGCCCTCTTTCTGTGCCTGTTTTACCTTTGAGTTCATAAATACGGTACAGCGGGATCCAAGGTCAATCGGATGTTTTGCAAACAGAGCGACTTTTGCAAATTCTTCTACAGAATGGTTCAGGGATTTTGCAAAAGTTTCGATGAAAGATCCGCATCCGGAGGAACATGCCTCGTTTAACATAACGTTGTCTACTACGCCATTGTTGATCTGGATGCACTTCATATCCTGACCGCCGATATCCAGAATACAGTCAACTTCAGGATCAAAGAAAGCGGCAGCATAATAATGAGCGATCGTTTCGACTTCGCCGTAATCTAAGTTAAGCGCAGCCTTGATCAGCTGTTCTCCATAACCGGTAGAACAGGAGCATACGATCTTTGCTGTGTCCGGCATCAGATTTTTGATCTCATGCAGAGATTCAATAACGGCATGAAGAGGATCACCGTTGTTATTGTTGTAATAGCTGTAAAGAAGTTCTCCGTCTTCTCCGGCAAGTGCGACTTTTGTCGTTGTGGAACCGGCGTCGATTCCCAGATAGCAGCTGCCTTTATATGTAGCCAGGTCACCACGTTTTACTATGTGGCGGTTGTGTTCTTTTAAGAAATCTTTATACTCTCTTTCGCTGGCAAACAAAGGTTCCAGACGATCCACTTCCTGCTGAAGTTCAATCTTCTTTTCAAACTGTTTTAAGAGATGTTCAAAGTCAGTTGTTACATCTTCTTTGGCGTTTAATGCAGCACCTACTGCCGCAAACAGATGAGAATGGGTTGGCGCGATAACCTCTTCATCTTTTAAGTTCAGTGTGCGGATAAAAGCGTTTTTAAGTTCCGGAAGGAAATGGAGAGGTCCTCCCAGGAATGCCACGTTTCCGCGAATCGGTTTTCCGCATGCCAGTCCGCTGATGGTCTGATTGACAACCGCCTGGAAAATGGAAGCTGCAAGATTTTCCCTGGTAGCTCCGTCATTGATCAGAGGCTGGATATCAGATTTTGCAAACACGCCGCAGCGGGCAGCAATCGGATATATTGTATCATAGTTTTTTGCATATTCATTCAATCCGGAAGCGTCAGTCTGAAGCAGTGATGCCATCTGATCGATGAAAGAACCGGTACCTCCGGCGCAAACACCGTTCATTCTCTGGTCAATGCCATTTGTGAAATAAATAATCTTAGCATCTTCTCCTCCAAGCTCAATGGCTACATCCGTCTGAGGAGCATAGTCCTGCAGAGCAGAAGACACGCAGACAACTTCCTGGCAAAATGGAATTTCCAGGTAGGAAGAGATTGACAGTCCGCCGGAACCGGTAACGGTAGGAGCAAACGTCATCTCTCCGATCTGGTCTTTGGCCTTTTTTAATAAGGAAGCCAAAGTTTCCTGAATCTTTGCAAAATGTCTCTGATAATCAGAGAAAAGAATATTATGTTGTTCGTCGATCACAGCGACTTTGACTGTAGTCGAACCAATATCAATTCCTAAACGTTTCATGGATTGTAATACTTCCTTTCTAAAAACCATACAAAAAGAACACGACGGCGAATTATGTGAAATTCTGTCAGTGCTCCAGGTATCAATATATTATAATGGAAAAGAAAGCATTTGAAAATAGGCATATTTTAATTTTTTTTGGAAAGAATAAGGGCAACAAATTGTGAAATCTGCATAATCTAATAAAAAAGCAAGGGAAAAATTATGGCAAATCAGGAAAACTGCAGAGGCAGCATATATGTGGTAAAGGAGAAAGATACTCTGTATCGGATCGCGAAAATGTACGGGGTGCAGGTAAAAGATATCATGCGGCAGAACCCTTATGTGGATGTATATAATCTTCAGCCGGGAGATGAATTGTGCATTCCTGCATTTACGGCCGTGATTTCTGGAGCCTTTGTTCCTTATGTGGTAAAAAAAGGGGATACCGTCCTCGGTATAGCAAAATCTAACAAAACAACAGTGGAAAATTTAGCAAAATCTAACAAAAAAATCAGGGAATTAACCCTGCCGGTTGGTACAGTACTGTTAATTGACAAAGCAAAATGAGTTATTTATAATGAAATAAGACATACGCAGAAGGTTTTCTGAACAGGGAAGGAATCCTGTTTTCAAAACCTGTTTCTGCGCGAAGCAGAGTGGACATGCAGACAGAAGAAGGAAAGGAGCGCAAAGATGGTTAACTACTACCGTACAATGGATCATCAGATGAATGAGATCAGTGAAGCGATAGAAGGTTCCTGGATCTCGCTGATTCATCCAACGGCAGCAGAACTGGTGCAGGTTTCCAGAGATTATAAAATTGACCTGGATCATCTGAAAGCTCCTCTGGATGAAGAAGAAAGATCACGTATCGAAGTGGAAGATGATTATACTTTGATCATTGTGGATATTCCTGTAACGGAAGAGAGAAAAGAAAAAGAATATTTTTTAACGATTCCGTGCGGCATTATCCTGACCAATGAAGTGATCATTACTGTGTGTCTTATGGAGACGCCGGTGCTTACGGATTTCAGGGATGGAAGAGTCCGTAATTTCTGGACGTTTAAGAGGACAAGATTTATTCTGCAGATCTTGTACCGCAATGCTTCTTTATATCTGCAGTATCTGCGTTCTATTGACAAAAAGAGCGATGAGGTGGAAAAGCAGCTCCATATTTCCACAAAGAATCAGGAATTGATCGAACTGCTGGAACTGGAAAAGAGTTTGGTGTACTTTTCTACATCTCTTCGAGGAAATGAACTTGTACTGGAGAAGCTGTTAAAGATCGAGAAGATCAAACAGTATCCGGAGGATGAGGAACTGTTGGATGATGTTATCATCGAGAACAAGCAGGCAATTGAGATGGCGGATATTTACAGTAATATTCTGAGCGGAACGATGGATGCCTATGCGTCTGTTATTTCCAATAATCTGAATATCGTCATGAAAGTTTTGGCGGTGATTACGATCGTTATGTCAATTCCTACGATGATTGCCAGTTTCTGGGGAATGAATGTACCGGTTCCTCTGGCTGATTCTCCCCATGGTTTTGCGGTCCTTGTCATTGCCTCTTTGATCCTTACCGTAATCGGGGGTATCTTTTTAGGAAAGAAAAAAATGTTTTAAGAGAGGTTCAATATCAATATGTGGCTGAATAAGTTGGAAGAAAAATTTGGAAGATATGCGATTCCGAATCTGCCGATGATCATTGTCGCGATGTATGCGGTCGGATACGTTCTGCGGCTGATGATGCCGGGAATCGGGTCTCTGCTGACGCTGAACCCCTTCCTGATTCTGCATGGTCAGGTGTGGAGGATCGTAACATTCCTGCTGATGGGGCCTGACAGCAGTCTGATTTTTATTATTTTTGTGCTGCTGTTTTACTATTCACTGGCGTCATCACTGGAGCAGGTTTGGGGAAGCTTTCGTTTTAATATGTATTATTTTATTGGAGTGTTCGGAACAATCCTTGGAGCGTTCCTTACATATGCGGTGTTGTATTTTGCCTATGGTGAGATCACAGCTGCCTCTGTGAGCATGGATACTTTTTATCTGAATATGACGCTGTTTCTGGCTTATGCCATGATGTTTCCAGATATGCGGGTATATTTTTATATGATTTTTCCGATCCGGGTTAAGTGGCTTGCGGTGCTGGATGGCATATATCTTGCCTATGTTTTTTTGACATCAGGCTTTACAGCTGCCGGAATTTCGGTTAAAGTATCTATAGTGGTTGCACTGCTGAATTTCCTGCTGTTCTTTTTTTCAATGAAGAGGATCCGAAGCAGAGGAGCGGCATTTGCAAGAAATACTGTGAATCGACGGAGGAAGAAGGAATTTAAGACAAAGACGGTACCGCGGAGCGGCCGGAAGAAGAACGGAGCCATGCACGAATGTGCAGTCTGTCACAGGACGGAGCTGGATGATCCGACCCTGGAATTCCGGTATTGTTCCAAGTGCGATGGGGATTACGAATATTGTCAGGATCATTTGTTTACCCATAAGCATGTGAAGAAGTGAGTTGTTAATTTTAATATATATGAGGTTAAAGGAGACTATTATGCTAACGAAGAAGACAAAAATTATTTGTACAATGGGACCTGCAACAGATGATGACGCTGTGTTAAAACAGCTGATGCAGGAAGGAATGGATATCGCTCGTCTGAACTTTTCTCATGGAGATCATGAGGAACAGCTGGGAAGAATCAAGAGAATTAAGAAATTCAGAGAGGAACTGAACCTTCCAATTGCTATTCTTCTGGATACAAAAGGACCTGAAATCCGTACCGGGCTGCTTGCAGGTGGAGAAGACGTAGAATTAAAAGAAGACCAGAAATTTACATTAACAACCAGAGATGTTGAAGGAACAGAGGAGATCGTAAGTGTTACATACGAAGAACTTCCTCAGGATGTTGAAGCAGGAAATACAATCCTGATCGATGACGGACTGATTGAGCTTCGTGTGGACGAGATCAAAGACGGAACTGATGTTGTCTGTACTGTAAAGAACGGAGGCATGCTTGGAAGCCGCAAAGGTGTTAATGTGCCAAACGTAAAAGTAAATCTTCCATCTATTACAGAAAAAGATAAAGCAGATATCGAGTTTGGTCTGGAAAACGGAATTGATTTTATCGCTGCTTCCTTTATCCGTAATGCGGATGCCGTAAAAGAAATCAAAGCAATCGTAGAAGCTCATGGAATGGATGTAGGCGTTATTTCTAAGATTGAGAATATTGAAGGTGTTGAAAACATCGATGCGATCATCGATGCATCTGACGGTGTTATGATCGCAAGGGGTGATCTTGGAGTAGAGATTCCGGCAGAAGAAGTGCCATTTTTACAGAAAGCGATCATTAAGAAATGTAACAATGCATTTAAGCCGGTCGTAACAGCTACACAGATGCTGGATTCCATGATCCGCAATCCTCGTCCGACCCGTGCGGAAGTTACAGACGTAGCCAATGCAATTTACGATGGAACAGATGCGATCATGTTATCTGGTGAGACAGCAAAAGGAAAACATCCGGTAGAAGCTGTACGCATGATGAATCAGATTGCGATCTCTACAGAGCTTCACTTAGATGCAAAAGTTAAAAACTTCCGTTCTGTTTATGTTCACAGAGGAATTTCCGCTGCTGTTGCTTATGCTGCAGTACAGACAGCAACCAATGTAAATGCAAAATGTATTCTTGCATCCAGCATGTCAGGATTCACAGCAAGAATCGTATCCAAGTTCAAACCGGATGCTCAGATCGTTGGTCTTTCTCCGGATCCGGCTGTTGTTCGTAAGATGCAGTTATACTGGGGGGTTCGTCCATTCTTATCTCACAAAGCAAATACAACACAGGAAATCCTGGACGAAGCAACAGAGATTGTATTAAAAGCAGGCGTTGCAGATAACAACGATGTTTTAGTCCTCACAGGAGGCGGAGTTGCAGATCGCCGCGGCGGAGTAACCAATATGCTGAAAGTTGTTAAAATTGGTGAATAATTGACATAAATATGTGTTAAAATGGGGATGTAGCAATACATCCTCATTTTGCTTTAATCATCGGGTGGGAGAAATGATAATTTCGAAAAATGCATACATATCAGAAATACTGCGCAGAAGAGAAAAGCAGATCATAAAAAGAATCCAAAGACAGAAAAGTATCCCGTTTTTATATTGTGTAACCCTGCCTTTGTGGAAATCTGCGTTTCTGGAGATTTATGAATATGATGAGCTGCTTTCTGATTTCTATCAGGGAGAGAACATTGTGGTCGTCGGTCTGGCAGCCGGAAGAGAAGATGCTCTGGTCATGACAAAACGGATTGTGCAGGATCTGGCTGGTGCAGATCAGATGAAGGAAGCCGTAGAATATTTTTGTGGAGAAGAATCATGACGATTGTTTTTTTGATTTTGAAAATTATAGGCATAATCATACTGATTCCGCTGGTTATCCTGGCGGTCCTTCTGATCTGTCCCATTGCTTATCGCCTGGAGGCAGAATTTGACGGAAAGCCTCATGTAAAAGCGAGGGTCCGCTGGGCATTTCCTCTGTTTGGAATGAAGGCGTCTTATGAAGAGAGCCTGGATGTGGCGGTGAGAATTTTCGGAATTCCGATTTATCGGACCGATCCGGGAAAATGGTCTTTGCTTGGCGGAGGGAAAAAAGATTCTGTTGTAGAAGAAGCGGTAAAAGAAGAAACGCAGAAGACAGACAGCTCCATAAACCCGAAAGAGAGGTTTCCGGACAGTCTTCCTGAACCGGAACATCAGCCGGGGGAGCCGGAAGGACCGGTAACGGATATTCTGGATCTTGCCTGGGATGAGGAGGAAACAGAGAAAACCGTGGAGGAAGCCGGGGTTCTCCAAAGGAAAGAAAAACCGCGAAAAAAAGTCTCTGAAAGATTCGTAGATTTCTTTCGAAAGTGTTATAATAAATGGAAAAATATTTTAAACAAGCTAAAGAGGCTGGCGAGAAAAGGAACGTCAATCCTGGATCTTCTGGAAGATGAACAGCTGAGAAGGGCTGCGGTCAGAATCAAGGGATATTTCCTGCGGGGCGCGGGGTATCTGATGCCCCAGAAACTGGAAGGCAGGATCGTATTCGGCCTGGAAGATCCGGCAGATACGGGGAAGGTTCTTGGCTGGATTGCCGCTGCCATGCCGCTGTATGGCGACCGTCTGGATGTGACGCCGGATTTTACCCGTAAGATCATAGAGGGGAAAGTGCTGGCGGCTGGACGGATCAGACGTTATAAGATATTAAAACTTGTATGGGATATTTACCGTGATAAGGATCTGATCCGGCAGAAAGACCGGGCTGTAAAGATAGTAGGAGGTTGACGTTATGGGAAAAGAAAAATTGAACGAAACAGTAAATTCTCTGTTTCAGGGGATGGAAGGATTTCTGACTTCCAAAACAGTAGTTGGAGAACCAATCTATATTAAAGATACGATCATACTGCCATTGGTGGATGTTTCTTTTGGAATGGGAGCCGGCGCCTTTGAGGCGGAAAAAAAGAACCGCAGCGGAGGAGGAATCGGCGGCAAGCTGACACCAAGCGCAGTTCTTGTGATCCGGGACGGGCAGACGAAACTCGTCAATGTAAAGAATCAGGAAACAATCGTAAAGCTTCTTGATATGGTGCCGGATGTGATTGATAAATTTACAAAAAAAGAAGAAACTCTGGAAGATATTGTGGAAGATCTGGAAAATGAGAAAGAATAAAAGAGTCCGGCAGGACTCTTTTTGCTTTTTTGTGCATATGCTGTAGTAAGAGATAATTAGATCAGCGGCAGGTGAAAACATGAAAAGAGTTTGTGCGATTGCGGTTTGTTTTTTTGGAATAGGACTGGTAACCGGCCTGTTTATTAGTCATGATTTTACGCAGATCATTTTGTGTATTGTGTGTATGATCATGGGATACTGCCTCTTCTTTTACTGATGATGCCTGTTTCTGAAATAAAAAAAGAGCCGGATGACTATCCAACTCTTTGTGGTTTATATTAAACAAATCAAAGTGATTAGGCGCGTTCAACCTTACCAGATCTTAAGCAAGAAGTACAAACGTACATTTTCTTTGCTCCGCCGTTAACTTTCACCTTTACGGATTTAATATTTGATTTCCACATTTTGTTTGATCTTCTATGTGAGTGACTGACTGCATTTCCAAAATGAGCGCCTTTTCCGCAAATAGCACATTTTGCCATGTTAGCACCTCCTTCTTCAAATCTTCTCCCATGTTCATTCCGGGCTCGACAACTATTTCATTCTAACAGATAGTTTTCTAAAAATCAAGATAAAATTTGTTTTTATTTTTTGAGAAAAAGAGAGATACTTACAGGGAAACAAGTATGTCCTGACAGACGTTCAGGGCTGGACGCACCTTGTGGGATAAGGTATAATCATCTTATAATTCTTGGCTGGAGGTAATTATATGAAAGGTTCTATAAAGACGAAAAACGGAGAAATCACCATTGATAATCAGGTAATCGCAAAATATGCCGGAATCTGTGCTCTTGGATGCTTTGGGATTGTCGGAATGGCGATGGTGAACGTAAAAGACGGGTTTGTAAAACTGCTGACAAGAGACAATATCCGGAAAGGTGTTTTTGTTTCAGTAAAAGAAAATAAGATTACTATAGAATTTCACATCATCGTATCTTATGGGGTTTCAATTTCAGCGGTTGTGAATAATCTAATGGAATCAGTGAAATACCGAGTGGAAGAATTCACAAGCCTGGAGGTTGAAGGGATTAATATATACGTGGAGAGCGTAAAAGATATAGGATAAAGATGGAGGCAGAAAACATGAAACAGGTAGATGCGTCTTTGCTGCAGAAGATGTTGATCGGCGGCGCCGAGCGCCTTGAAGCGCAGAAAGAATATATTAATGAGCTGAATGTTTTCCCGGTTCCGGATGGAGACACGGGGACGAATATGACGATGACGGCCATGGCGGCGGCCAAAGAAGTCGCCAGTGCGGAACTTTCCATCAAAGAAATTACCAGAGGACTGTCCAGCGGTTCTCTTCGCGGAGCCAGGGGGAATTCGGGAGTTATTTTATCACAGCTGTTCCGGGGATTTTATAAAGGAGTCAAAGAGGAAGAAACGCTGAGCACAAAGGCTGTGGCAGCGGGATTTAAATATGCTGCGGATACGGCATACAGGGCTGTGATGAAGCCGAAAGAAGGGACAATCCTTACAGTAGCCAGGGCGGCGGCAGACGCAGCGGTAAATGCGGCCCGTCAGGAAGAAGATTTCCAGGAATTTGCGAAGATCGTTTTAGAAGAAGCGGAAAAGGTGCTTGAACGGACGCCGGAGATGCTGCCGGTCTTAAAAGAAGCCGGAGTTGTAGATTCCGGAGGTCAGGGGCTGGTTGAGTTTCTTCGGGGTGCAGTGGAAGTGATGTCTGGGAAAAACATACAGATGGACGGAATGAAAAAAGCGCCTCAGAAAGCAGCTTCTGCTCAGAGAAAAGACGGCCGTGAAGAAGAGATTCGATTTGGCTATTGTACCGAATTTATCGTGATGCTTGAAGAAACCTGGAGTGATGAAAAGGAGCAGGATTTTAAATCTTATCTTTCAGGAATCGGTGACTGCGTTGTTGTCGTAGGGGATGAAGATATTGTAAAGGTTCATGTTCATACCAATCATCCGGGAAAAGCGATTGAGAAAGGTCTGACTTATGGAGAGCTGACCAGCATGAAGATTGATAACATGAGGGAAGAACATCAGGAACGGCTGCATCTGACCCGGGAAACATCCGGGACAAAAGAAATGGCCGGGAAGAAGAAGGAATCAAGAAAGCCTTATGGATTTATTGCGGTTTCCATTGGTGACGGACTGAATCAGATTTTCAGGGATCTGGGAGTCGATTGCCTGATCGAAGGCGGACAGACGATGAATCCGAGTACGGAAGATCTGCTGGAGGCAGTGGATCAGGTCAGCGCGGATACGATTTTCATTCTTCCGAACAATAAGAATATTATTCTGGCTGCAAATCAGGCAAAGTCTCTTGTGGAAGATAAGCAAATTATCATTATTCCTACGAAGACAGTTCCACAGGGAATTTCTGCGTTTATTGGGTTTGAACCGGAGCAGGATGTGGAGACAAATGTGGAAAACATGACGGAGATGATGGAGAATGTCAGAACCGGTGAGGTGACTTATGCGGTAAGAAATACATCGGTCGGAGGAAAAGAGATCAAAGTCAATGATATTATGGGGATTGATGATGATGGAATCAAAGAAGTCGGTCAGGATATTAAAAAAGTCGCGCTGAATCTTCTGAATGATATGACAGATGAAGACAGTGAACTGATCAGTGTTTATTATGGACAAGATGTAACGAAAGAAGACGCAGAGCAGATGGCAGAGAAGATAGAAGAGAAGTATCCGGACTGTGATGTACAGCTGGAATATGGAGGACAGCCGGTCTACTATTTCCTGATGTCCGTAGAGTAAAAACAGCCGGCATTTATGAGGAAGGGAAAGGCGGATTTTGGCAGATCCGTTTTGCCGCTTCCTCTTTTTAACAGACAGGGAGAACTTCTGATACGCAAAAAGAGTCTGCCTGTGACAGATGGGAGCAGAGTAAAATGGATGGAATGACGAATTTAATCGAGCTAAAAGGAATTGGGGAGAAAACTGCGGCGGCATTTGCCAGAATGGGGGTACGGAATGTAGACAGCCTGATCAGTATGTATCCAAGATATTATCTGACATATGATGATCCGGTTTCCGTCGGTGATCTGGAAATCGGACAGAGGGCTTCTGTTTTGCTGAGGATTGATTCTGAGGTCCATATCAGATATGCCAAAAGGATGAAAATCGTAACCTGTCTTGGAAAAGATGGAACAGGCATCGTGAGTCTTACATGGTTTAATATGCCATATTTGAAAAAACAGCTGCACCGGGGGCGGGACTATGTTTTTACCGGAACGTCGGTTTTTAAAAATGGACGGCTCTGCATGGAACATCCGGAGATTTCAGAGCCGGAGGATTACAAAGAGAAACAGGAAACGCTGCAGCCGGTATATCCTCTGACGACGGGACTGACCAACAAACAGGTCTCTAAGTCAGTGGCACAGGCCAAAGATTATATTCTGAAAATCCCGGAATATCTCCCGGAACAGATCATGGAAAAATATCGTCCTATGGATTACGGGCAGGCTCTCTGGAACATTCATTTTCCAGAGTCGAAAAACACTCTGATCCAGGCGAAAAAAAGACTGATTTTTGATGAATTTTTTGTTTTTATTTCGGCTATGCATATGCTGTCAGATGACAGGGAAGAAAAAAGCAGTTATCCGATTTCAGACTGCCCGCAGGCAGAGAAATTGATCCGGTCGCTTCCATATGAACTGACCGGGGCACAGAAGCGGGCGCTGGCAGAGATGAAACATGATCTGTCTTCCGGAAAGATTATGAATCGTCTGGTACAGGGAGATGTAGGATCCGGCAAGACGATCCTGGCGGTGATCCTGCTTTTGATGTGTGCAGAGGCAGGCTATCAGGGCGTTTTAATGGCGCCGACGGAAGTGCTGGCCAATCAGCATTATGAGACATTTCAGGAACTGCTGTCACCTTACGGCGTACGGATTGTCCTGCTGACAGGATCGACAAAAGCCAGGGAAAAGCGGGAAATTTATGAGAAAATGAAAAGTCATCAGGCAGATATCATCATAGGAACCCATGCCCTGATCCAGGAAAAAGCAGAATATGACCAGCTGGCTCTGGTGATCACAGATGAACAGCATCGTTTCGGAGTACGTCAGAGAGAGAGTCTGTCATTGAAAGGGGACAGGCCTCATGTGCTGGTAATGAGTGCGACACCGATTCCGAGAACGCTTGCGATTATCCTGTATGGAGATCTGGATGTATCTTTGATTGATGAAGTGCCGGCAAACCGGCTCCCGATAAAAAACTGTGTCGTTAATACCAGTTACCGGCCAACGGCGTATCGTTTTATTGAGAAGCAGGTAAGAGAGGGCCGTCAGGCGTATGTAATATGCCCGATGGTGGAAGAAAGTGAGGCCATGGAAGGAGAAAATGTCATTCAGTATGCGGCTATGCTGCGAAATCATCTGCCGCCATCCATCCGGGTGGAGTGTCTTCACGGACGGATGAAAGCGAAAGAAAAACAGCAGATCATGGATGATTTTGCTGATGGGAAGATTCAGGTTCTGGTGTCTACAACGGTAGTGGAAGTAGGAGTCAATGTTCCAAATGCAACGGTGATGATGGTGGAAAACGCAGAAAGGTTCGGACTTGCACAGCTGCATCAGCTGAGAGGCCGGGTCGGCAGAGGAGAGCATCAGTCTTACTGTATTTTCATGACAGGATCAAAGAAAAAGGAGACGATGAAACGTCTGGAAGTTCTGAATCGGTCCAACGATGGATTTTATATTGCCAATGAAGATCTGAAACTGAGAGGACCGGGAGATTTCTTTGGCGTGCGCCAGAGTGGAATGATGGATTTTATTCTGGCGGATGTTTATAATGATGCGGATATTATGAAACAGGCAGCGGATGCTGTGAAGGAACTGGAAGAAGAAGGGTTTGATTTTTCAGCAATTAAAAACAGCAGATTGGAAAAACAGATCAGCCTGGCACACAATTTGTAAGGAGGAATGAGTATGGTTCGTTATTATTTTAGGTTTACCGGAAGAGTACAGGGCGTTGGTTTTCGGTTTTTTGTCAGCATGAATGCAGAAAAATGCAGGCTGACAGGATATGTCAGAAATCTGCCGGACGGCTCTGTGGAGGCGGAAGTTCAGGGGACTGCGTCTGCGGTTGAAAAGTTTTTAGACATGACTCAGAATGACGCATACCATTTTATCCGGATCGATCATATTGAACGCAGCGAACGGCCTCTGAAAGAAGGAGAAAAGAAGTTCAGGGTAGCGTATTAAATGAAAACGGCTGATTTGAAAAAAATGTCAGCCGATGTAAAAACTCCTAGTGTATCTTTTGATGGTTGGAGCATACTATCATCGTAACAACAAACCACAAAAGAAATGGAGGACATTCAACATGGAAGAACGAACTTCAGCAAGAAGCAAAGGAACAAACAGAGTCGAGGTGCCGGAGGCAAGAGGCGCTTTAGACAGATTTAAGTTTGAAGTTGCAAATGAAATCGGGGTAGACTTAAAAGAAGGATACAACGGACATCTGACAACAGCTCAGGCTGGTTCTGTCGGAGGCGAAATGGTTCGTAAAATGATCCGCAGACAGGAAGAGGAAATGTCCCGATAGAAAACAAAAGATAATCAAAGCACAGAATTGGTGCCTGAAAAAGCAAAAAGGCGGATTTTGAAAATCTGCCGGCATGAGGAGAAGCAGCGAAAAGAAAGTTTCGCTGCTTCTTCTCTATCTGGTTGACAAATTTTTAATATATAATAAAATAAAGAGAAGTAAAAGATAAGGATGTTTTATGTAATGAGAGTGATAGCAGGAAGCGCCAAGAGCTTAAAATTAAAGACGATCGAGGGGAATGATACCAGACCTACCCAGGACCGGATCAAAGAAACCCTGTTTAATATGATTCAGTATGATGCAGCAGGATGTTCTTTTCTGGATCTCTTTGGAGGAAGTGGAGGGATTGGCATTGAAGCTTTAAGCCGCGGAGCGGGGGAAGCATGTTTTGTTGAAAAATCCAGGCGGGCTGTACGCTGTATCCGGGAGAATCTTGCGCATACGCATCTGACAGAACGGGCGCAGGTTATGGAGATGGAAGTTTCAGAAGCGCTTCGCCGTCTGGAACAGCAGGGAAAAGAATTTGATTACATATTTATGGATCCGCCGTATAAGAAGGGATTTGAAGAGGCGGTATTGAGACAGCTGGACCAGCTGTCTGTATGCGGGGAGGATACGATGGTGATTGTGGAGTCTTCACTGGATACGGAGATTTCTGATTCATGGTTCCAGAACCTTCATGTTATTCGGGTGAAGGAATATAAGACCAATAAGCATACATTTTTGAAAAAATCTTAGGAGGATAAAACAATGAGCATTGCCGTATATCCGGGGAGTTTTGATCCGGTGACTTATGGGCATTTAGACATTATTGAGAGATCAGCGAAAGTGTTTGACAAGCTGATTGTCGCGGTTTTGGTGAACAGCGAGAAGAAGCCGCTGTTTACGACGGAAGAAAAGATAAAGATGATACAGGAAGGGATAAAACATCTGGACAATGTAGAGGTCGCTTCTTTTTCCGGGCTGCTGGTGGATTTTGCAAGGCAGAGGAATGCGAATGTTTCTGTCAGGGGACTGCGGGCAGTTACAGATTTTGAATATGAAATTCAGATTGCCCAGACAAATCGTCAGCTGAATAAAAATCTGGATACGATGTTTTTTACGACCAGCATGGAATATTCTTATGTAAGTTCTACGATCGTAAAAGAAATCGCGTCCTATGGGGGAGATGTATCGACGATGGTGACTCCTTTTGTAGAGAAGTGTCTGAGAGATAAATTTGCACGACAGGAGGCATAAGATGAGTGAAAAGTATTTGCATGAAATGATCGATGATATAGAGGTTTTGATTGATGAGGCGAAACCGGCGAGATTCAATCCCGGGAAGATCGTGATTGATAAAGATGTCCTTGTAACAGTGATCGAAGAACTGCGCAAGCAGATCCCCGGAGAAATTGAGCGGAGCCATAAAATCATGAGGAACAAAGAAACGATTCTGGAAGAAGCGAGAAGACAGGCTCAGAAAATGATCAATCAGGCGGCAGAGGAAGCGGGAACCCTGATCGATGAGAACGAGATTGTGGAAATGGCTAAGATGAGAGCAGATGAGATTGAAGGAAATGCCAGCAGCCATGCACAGGAAGTAATCCGCAGCGCCAATGAAGAGGCGGATCAGATACGGATTGGCGCTCTTCAGTATACAAAAGAAATCATGGAAGATGTCCAGGGATATGTTACAAGTGTGATCGAGGCGCAGCAGAGTGTTTTTGGACAGCTGATGGACACATTGAATTCTGATCTGGATTCTATATCCGCAAATGCCAGAGAGATTGAGGAACAGCTTACCGGAGCTTCTCAGCCAAAAGCACGGACCGTGGAAGATTTCATATCAAAAGAGGAGTAATGCCAGGAATCCGCTCAGGCAGGAAAAGACGGCTTTTGTACATAGGTACCGGGATATGGACATCCGGCTTTCTCTGGAGACGGCAGCTGTCTGTGCGGCGCTGCAGAGCCCTCCAAAGGAGCTGACAGCACATAAAGCGGCAGCTTTTTGGGACAGTGTCAGCGGCAGAGACCCGAAATGAGTAATTCCTGTGGTAATTTCCAGGCATCCGATCAGCAGATCAACCGGCGGGAAAGAAGGAAGCGACAGCAGCAGGTTTGCGCCGATGGAAAAAATCATGATATAGATTCCGATCGTAAAGATGGAACGGAGACTGTCAAACAGGATTTCATCCAGAGATTTTTGCGGGAAACGGGCCGGCTGGCCGGGATGTTCACAGAAGAATCCTTCCCGGTGCAGGCAGATGGCGTGATAGAGGAAATAAACGGCGCCCGGTGCGTACAGACAAAGAAAGAACAACGGAGCAGGGACTTTGTCGTTCAGAATCAGATGCAGGGTATATCCTATGGTGAACATGGGACTTACCTGATTGCATACAGCAAGAAGGCACTGGCCTTCTTTTTTTGTACAGGAACCGGAAAGAATAAGATCATTGATGATCTTAGCTCCAAGGGGATATCCGCAGAAAAGCCCCAGGATCATAGTATAGGCAAGATCCCGGTTCAGCGCCGGGAATTTCCGGTAAATCGGATAAAAAAGCCATGACAGGAGATGGAGAGTCTGGTATTTATTCATCAGACCGGTGAGCACAAGAAAAGGCAGGAGCGCAGGAACGATAGTTCCGGACCAGAGCAGCAGGCCTTCTTTTGCTCCTTCCATGCAGGTTCCGGGGAAAAAGAACAGCAGGCAGGCAAAAAAAAGAAGAATCAGCTGAAATTGTATTTTTTTCATAAAAGACCTCCCGGCAGATTTTTGTATTAGTTTATGTGCCGGGAGGGAAAACTAGACGATAATTTGCCGATCTTTCCAGTTTTGATGAAATTTTTCTCCGAGAATCGTATGATAAATAAGATTTGCCCTTCGTTCGACTGAAAGAAGCGGGAGAAGATCGGGAGGCAGAGTGTCTTTTAATGGACGGCAGTGCCGGATCATGGGGATGGAAGCGTGTTCCTGCATGGCGGCAATGACGCAGGAGGCGCTTTTTTTAAATCCCAGGATCTGATAATAAAGCCGGTAATTATGCCGGGACAGATAATCAGCATGTTCTTTGGTCATTCCAAGGAGAATGTGCATCAGGCTGCGGCTGATCCGGCTCCAGGTAATGTTTTTCCCTTTGCAGCGGGAAACAATGTCGGTAAAGCTGCAGGAAAACCCGGCTGCTTTTCGGATGGAAGCCTGAAGATCGGAAGAAACATCCCAATAGTCTGTGAGTTCCGGCTGTGACAGAATCCTGTACTTCAGGAGAAGCGAAAAATCATCGCTGCAGACTGGAAAATCTTTTTGAAAATGTTCCTGCATCAGCGGAAAGACTGTGCGGGGGACGGCAGACGCAATATCTGAAAGCGTTCCGTGTGTTTCGATGGAAGCCCGGACAGCGCTTGCGGAGGCAATGGAGCCTTTGGCAGGAAGCGCAGATTCGTGATGCCGGCTTTCCTGACGTGTGACGCAGAAAGGCTGGATCGAGCTGCCGCTTTCCCGAAGAGCACGCAGATACTCCAGACCCAGAAGATTGTTGGGTTCTTCTGCCACAGCGATCCAGTCAGGATTGGGGGCAAGGCGGTGAAGAGCAAGAGCTCTTGCTTTCGGGTAGGAGTGACCAAGTTTTACGTAATCAGAAGCAAGATCTTCCAGATCCTGGTGTCTCCGGGTAAGAAAATCAGAAATCTCTTCCAGAAGACGGATGCTGCCGCATTCACTTCCGAATGAAAGAAAATCAACAATGCCCAGCTGATTTAAAAGAGCAACGCTTCCTGCGGCAAAATGCGGAGCGGAACTGCAGGCGGACCACAGAGGAAGTTCTATGACCAGATCGGCTCCGTTTAGAAGCGCCATTTTTGTGCGCAGCTGTTTTTCCATGATGGCAGGAGTCCCTCTCTGCACATAATTTCCGCTCATCAGAGCGATGACATAGTCGGCTCCCGTCTTTTCTTTTGTTTCGCGGATATGGTATGCGTGTCCGTTATGAAATGGATTGTATTCGCAGATGATAGCAGCTGTTTTCATATAAATTCCTTTCTGTTTTTTGTTAAAATCATTATAAACGAGATGGGGGAAAAAGTAAAACTGCACAAAAAATGAAAAATAAATGGCAAGCATCTTGTCAGGAGATACAAAAGAATGTAGAATAAATATAGTTTTACGGCATGATAGAACCAGAATTTTCGTCCTGGTTCTGGTTTGTGTACGGTGAAAAATACAAATACCTCGGTTGTATACAAACAAATGATGTTGTATAATTTAAATGGATTAAATTCATCTTTGCAGAAAGTTGAAAGGAGCAACGCAAATGAGTGTTATTGATGAGATTAAGAACAAGGCAAAAGCGAACAAAAAAACAGTCGTACTGCCTGAGACAACGGACATGAGAACATTGACAGCAGCGGCAGAAGTGCTTGCGGACGGAATCGCAGATGTGATCCTGGTCGGAAAAGAAGAGGAGATCAAAGAGCGTGCCGGAGATCTGGATATTTCCGCCGCTTCTTTTGTGGATCCGGATCATTGTGAGAGACTGAATACATATATCGAGTCTCTGTGCGAGGCAAGAAAGAGCAAAGGACTTCTTCCGGAAGACGCAAAAGAGATCCTGCTGTCCAACCCATTGTTCTTCGGAGCAACGATGGTGCGCGTGGGAGATGCTGACGGAATGGTTGCAGGAGCGATCAATTCATCTGCCAATGTTTTAAGAGCGGCTCTTCAGGTTGTAAAAACAGCGCCGAATACAGAGATTGTCTCAGCGTTTATGCTGATGGATACACCGGTTCGGGATATGGGAGCCAACGGATGTTTTGTGTTTGCTGACTGCGGATTAAACCAGAATCCAAATCCGGAACAGCTGGCAGCTATCGCCGCAAGTTCCGCAAAAACATTTGAGCAGCTGATCGGAGAAACTCCAAAAGTGGCAATGCTGTCTCATTCTACATGCGGAAGCGCAAAACATGACGATGTAACAAAAGTTGTAGAAGCCACAGCCATTGCAAAAGAAAAATATCCTCAGTATCTGATCTGTGGAGAACTTCAGCTGGATGCTGCGATCGTGCCGGAAGTAGCCGCAGCCAAAGCGCCGAGAGAAAGCCAGGTGGCAGGACATGCGAATGTGCTTGTATTCCCGGATCTGGATGCCGGAAATATCGGTTACAAACTGGTACAGAGACTGGGCGGAGCTCAGGCTTACGGACCGATCACACAGGGAATCGCAAAGCCGGTCAACGACTTATCCAGAGGATGTGTCGCTTCTGATATTGTCGGAGCGGTAGCGATCACATGTGTACAGGCAGCAGCGTTAGAAGCAGAAAAATAAAAAGGATAAAAGGATTAAGGAGAATAAATTTCATGAAAGTTTTGGTTATCAATTGTGGAAGCTCATCATTAAAATATCAGCTGATCGATTCTGAAACAGAAGAAGTATTGGCAAAAGGATTATGTGAAAGAATTGGAATTGACGGAGCTTTGACTCATCAGCCGGCAGGAAAAGATAAGATCAAGTCTGAGCCGGCAATGCCGGATCATAAGACGGCGATCGGCATTGTGCTTGAGCAGCTGACAGACAAAGAAAACGGAGTGCTGGAAAGTCTGGATGAGATCGGCGCGGTAGGACATCGTATTGTGCACGGCGGAGAGAAATTTACGAAATCATGCATCATTACGGATGAAGTGATAAAAGAGGTAGAAGAGTGCAGTGTGTTTGCTCCGCTTCATAACCCGGCAGGACTGATCGGAGTACGTGCATGTCAGGAATTGATGCCGAATCTTCCAATGGTTGCTGTTTTTGATACGGCATTTCATCAGACAATGCCGGAAAAAGCATATTTATATGGAATTCCTAGAAAATATTATGACGAAGACGGAATCCGCCGTTATGGATTCCATGGAACTTCTCATCAATTTGTTTCCACAGAAGCTGCAAAGATGTTAGGAAAAGAGATAGAAGATCTGAAGATTATTGTCTGCCATCTGGGAAATGGTGCAAGTGTAACTGCGGTGCAGGGAGGAAAATCTGTCGATACTTCCATGGGTCTTACACCGCTTGAGGGGCTGATCATGGGAACAAGATCCGGAGACCTGGATCCTGCGATCATTGAGTTTATTGCAAACAAAGAGAATAAGACAGCTTCAGAAGTTGTAAATATTCTGAATAAAGAATCCGGTGTTTATGGATTATCCGGCGTATCTTCTGATTTCAGAGATATCAAAGCAGCTAAAGCTGAAGGAAACAAGGCTGCCGGAGCAGCGCTGGATGCGTTTGTTTACCGCGTTGTAAAATATATCGGAGCATATGCCGCAGCGATGAATGGAGTGGACGCGATCGCGTTTACCGCAGGAGTTGGAGAAAATGATGATGCCACAAGAGCGCAGATCTGCAGTTATCTGGGATATCTTGGAGCGAAGATCGATCCGGAAAAGAACAATGTCCATGGAGAAGAAGCGGTTATTTCATCTGATGATTCCAAAGTGACCCTTCTCTGCATCCCAACCAATGAAGAGCTGATGATCGCAAGAGATACAGTGGCATTGGTGAAATAAAGAGCAAAAAGAAAAGTCAAGAAAAATTTCTTGACAAACAATAAGGGCATTCGTATAATAGTATAGTATGATTTTTAGGAGATAGTATGAAGGTTCAGTTATCAAAAGCAATTTCAGTAAAGAATTATACGGAAACAGTGGAGTGTCATATTGACATGGAGAAGATCCGCCTGAAAGGTGCGGCCTATCCTGTTCTTGAGAAACATTCGTTTCCTGTGATACTGAAAAATGAGGGGAGAGAATCCGTATCTGTCAGATTTGAGACGAAAGTGGTTCTTGGAATCCCGTGCAGCAGGTGTCTTGATGAAGTGCCTTACGAGATTATTCTGAAGTACGAAGGAGAGAGTGATTTTCTCCATCCGTCCAAAGAAGATGATCTGGCAGCCTGTATAGAGGAGAAAGAACTGGATCTGGACATGCTGGTCTTCGATGAAATTGTTCCGCAGCTGCCTTCCAGAGTGCTGTGCAGAGAGAACTGCAAAGGACTTTGTCCGGTGTGCGGGACGAATCTGAATGAAAAAGAGTGTGGCTGCGATCGTACGGTGGCAGACCCGCGTATGGCAGCAATTCAGGATATTTTTAAGAATTTTAAGGAGGTGTAAACCGATGTCAATTTGTCCAAAGAATAAATCATCCAAAGGAAGAAGAAACAGACGTAGAGCTAACTGGAAGATGACAGCTCCAACGCTTGTAAAATGCAGCAAATGTGGTGCTCTTATGATGCCTCACAGAGTATGTAAATCCTGTGGATCTTACAATAAAAAAGAAATTGTTTCAGCACACGCTGAATAGAACGGGTACGTCAGGGCGCACCTGATGAATGACAGGCGTCATGCGTTTAGACTTTTACAAAAGGTTTAGGCGTGTGGCGCTTTTAACTTATTGGAAAGGAGTTTTTTATGGGAAAAATGATAAAAGTTGCTCTGGATGCAATGGGCGGGGACAATGCTCCGGGAGAAATCGTAAAAGGAGCTGTAGACGCAGTTAATGAAAGAAAAGATATTAAAGTATTTCTTGTCGGAAAAGCGGAAAAAGTTCACGAAGAACTCAAAAAATATCAGTTCGATGAGCAGCAGATTGAAGTGATAAATGCAGAAGAAGAGATTTCTTGTGACGAATCACCGGTAGAAGCGATTCGTAAGAAGAAAGATTCTTCCATGGTGGTTGCAATGAAGATGGTGAAGGACAAGACCGCAGATGCATTTGTTTCTGCAGGAAGTTCCGGAGCGATCCTTGTAGGCGGACAGTTTGTCGTCGGGCGGATCAGAGGAATCAAGAGAGCGCCTTTAGGAGCAATTATGCCGACCACAAAGGGAGTGATGCTTCTGATTGATGCAGGCGCCAATATGGATGCAAGACCGGAACAGCTTCTTCAGTTTGCGCAGATGGGTTCCATATATATGGAGCATGTAGTAGGAATTTCATCTCCAAGGGTTGCGCTGGTTAATGTAGGACTGGAAGAAGCGAAAGGAAATCAGCTGATCAAAGAAACAGCGCCTCTGCTGAAAGAGTGCGAAGGGCTGAATTATACGGGAAGTATTGAAGCGAGGGAAATCCCGGATGGAGGCGCTGATGTAGTGCTGTGCGATGCTTTTGTCGGAAACGTAATTCTGAAATTATCAGAAGGATTATCCAAAGTTCTGGTAAAGGAAATCAAAAGCGGAATCATGAGCACGCTCAGAAGCAAGATTGGAGGGGCTCTGGCTCTCCCTGCCCTTAAGAAAACACTAAAACGATTTGATGCGTCTGAATACGGAGGAGCCCCTCTTCTGGGCTTAAATGGTCTGGTTGTGAAAGTACATGGATCTGCCACGTCAAAAGAGATGAAAAACGCAGTCATTCAGTGTGTCACATTTACAGAACAGCAGATCAATGAAAAGATAAAAGAAGAAATTTTAAAAGGAAAAGAGCGGCAGAATGAGAAGAAAAAAGATTGATAAATTTCAGGAAGAAATCGGGATTTCTTTTAAAAATCCCGATCTGCTCAGCCATGCGCTGATTCACAGTTCTTACGCCAATGAGAGAAAAATGGCGAAGGAAAGAAATAACGAACGTCTGGAGTTTCTGGGCGATGCGGTGCTTGAACTGGTAACCAGCACTTATCTTTATCAGACATATGAAAAAGAGCCGGAAGGAAAGTTGACAAAACTGAGGGCAAGCCTTGTGTGTGAACCGACCCTCGCCATGTGCGCCAGGGATATATCACTTGGAAGCTATCTTCTTTTGAGCAAAGGAGAAGATATGACTGGAGGAAGAGAGCGGGATTCGATCCTTTCAGATGCATTTGAAGCAGTGATTGGCGCTATATATCTTGACCAGGGGCTGGAAGCCGCCAGACAGTTTATAGAAGTCCATCTTCTGAAAGATGTGGAGAACAAGGTGCTGTTTTTTGACGCTAAGACTTATCTTCAGGAAATCATCCAGGGAGAAGGAGGAGAACCGCTGTCTTATGTTCTTGTAAAAGAAGAAGGCCCGGATCACCAGAAAGAATTTACGGTGGAGGCCAGACTGGGTGATAAGGTGATTGGAAGAGGAACTGGAAGAAGCAAAAAGTCAGCCCAGCAGCATGCGGCGTATGAAGCGCTGAAACAATATAAAAAGTAGAGGGTGGACAATGTACTTAAAAAGTATTGAAGTCAATGGCTTTAAATCATTTGCCCACAAGATGGTTTTTAAGTTTGAACACGGAATTACTGGAATTGTAGGGCCTAACGGAAGTGGGAAGAGTAATGTCGCCGATGCGGTCCGGTGGGTCCTGGGGGAACAAAGCGCAAAACAGCTGCGTGGTTCCAAAATGGAAGATGTGATCTTTTCAGGGACGGAACTTCGAAAGCCTATGGGATCGGCATATGTGGCGATCACAATGGATAATGGAGACGGCAGTCTTCCGATTCCTTTTGAAGAAGTAACAGTGGCAAGAAGAGTTTATCGTTCCGGTGAAAGTGAATATCTTATGAATGGAAGTCCCTGCAGACGAAAAGATATCGTAGAATTATTTTTTGATACCGGTGTGGGAAAAGAAGGATATTCTATTATAGGACAGGGGCAGATCGATCAGATTTTAAGTGGAAAACCGGAAGAACGAAGAGAATTGTTCGATGAAGCTGCCGGAATTGTAAAATACAAGAAAAATAAAATAGAAACTCAGAAATCCCTGGACGCTGAGAGGGAAAATTTAATTCGCGTAAATGACATTTTATCCGAACTGGAACGACAGATCGGACCGCTGGAAAAGCAGTCTGAAAAGGCGAGAAAATACCTGCTTCTCAGGGATAAACTGAAAGAGAAAGACAGTCTTTTATTCCTGATGGAAAATAGAAGGCTGTCAGACGAATTAAAGTCTCTGGAAACTAAAATTGAGATTGCAGAAAATGACTTAAAAGATGCTAACGAAAGAATTGAAAAAGCAAAAAAGCGTTATGAACAGGAAGATGCAGAACTGAATCAGCTGAAGGATGAAATTTCCCGTCTGACAGAAGAAATTTCTGATGAAAAAGTTCAGAAACAGCGCAGGGAGGGAGAGATTAAAGTCCTGGAGGAGCAGATTCATACGGAGAAGATCAGGGAAGATCATTTCCGGTCCAATCAGGAGCGGCTGACCGGTGAAATTGATGAAAAACGCCGGGAACTGAATCAGCTTCAGGAAGAAACCGCTGAAATCCGCAGACGTTTTGAAGAAGCGCAGGCGGAACGGATAGAAAAGGAAAGCAAACTGGCATTTTATCAGAAAGAAATGCAGGATCTGTCAGAAGAACTTGCTGCGCTGGAGCAGCGGATGCAGAGTTTCAGTGACCGGCAGATGGAAATGGCAGGAAAACTGGAACGGTTTCAGACGGTGGAAGAGCAGCTTCAGGTCCGGATCCAGAGTCTGGAAGAACAGAAAAAACAGCTGGAGAAAGAAGCCGGGCAGAATGAAGCAGAGAGAATCAAAATCCAGGACGAAATTAAGAAATTTTCAGAACAGAAAATAGAACTGGAAAAACAGCTGAAAAAGCAAAAGGAAATCCAGGCGCAGGCAGAAAACAGAAGAGAAGATGCAGTTCATGCCATCTCAGTGCAAAAAGAAAAATATCATCGGGCTCAGTCCAATTACGAGACTTTGAGAAATATGGCAGAACGCTATGATGGATATGGTTTCGGGATCAAGAAAATCATGGAGCAGAAAAGCCGGATTCCAGGCATTATCGGCGTCGTTTCTGATATTATTAAAGTAGAGCAGAAATATGAGGCGGCGATTGAAACTGCTCTTGGGGGCAGCATACAGAATATTGTGACAGATACCCAGCAGACGGCTAAAGACCTGATCGGATTCCTGAGGAGGAACAGGTTTGGAAGGGTTACTTTCCTTCCGCTGAATGCGGTGAAAGGGAGAAGCTTTTCGCGGCCGGAAGCCCTGAAGGAAAAAGGGGTTGTGGGGATTGCCAGTCAGCTGGCTTCTTACGATGAGCGTTACCGCGATCTGTTTGCATCGCTTCTCGGACAGGTTCTTGTAGTCGAAACGATGGATGCCGGGATTGCCATTGCCAATAAATATCATCATTCTCTGAGGATCGTAACAATGGAAGGGGATTCTCTGAACCGGGGCGGATCCATGTCAGGAGGCGCCTTCAAAAATAAAGGAAATCTTCTTGGGAGAAACAGAGAAGTAAAGGAACTGGAGAACAGGCTGAACCGGCTTGCAGCGGAACTGAAGAAGGCAGAAGATGCAAAAGAAGGATATGATTCTGAAATTGACAGTATCCGAAAAGAATGCGCCAAGATACAGCAAAAGATCCAGGAAATTTCCATGGAGCAGCATGCCGGAGAAATTTCGTTGTCTGCTGCCGCGGCGAAAAAACAGGATTATGAGAAGCAGAAACAAAATCTCACAGAGCAGATTGAAACACTGAGACATGAGAAAAATATGGCCAAAGATGATGCCAGCGATCTGCTGACTCAGAAGTCAGATCTTGAGATTTCCAGTCAGGAAGATGAAGAAAATATCCGGAAGATCAGCAGAAAGCTGGAAGAGACAAAAGAGACGGCAGAAAACCAGGCCAGATCCATTGGGGAAATGCACCTGAAGACCAATCAGCTAAAACAGCAGATGGAGTTTGCCCAGAGCAATTATGACAGGGTAGGGTTCGAGCTTGAAAAACTGGAGGCAGATCAGGAAAAGAATCAAAAAGAGTTTCAAAGTGTAAAAGAAACTGCGGGGGATTTCTGGAAAAAAATAGAACATCTGAAAAATGAAATCGCAGAAGAAATCCGGGAAATCCGGAAAAAAGAAGAAACACTGATCCGTCAAAAAGAACAGGAGAAGTTAAAATCAGAATCCTATCGTGATATTCTCAGGGAACGGGAAGAGCTGGTAGAACGAGCCGGCGCTATGGACAAGGAGCGCTATCGTCTGACAAGCGCCAGAGAAAAGCAAAAGGAAAAACAGAAGGAACTGCTGGACTATATGTGGGATACCTATGAAGTCACCTATCATCAGCTGAAGGAAACTATGACGGAAGAACCAAAAGAAAGTCTTTCCAGGATTAAAGAGGACATTGTGGCGGTAAAAGGTGAGATCCGGGCGCTGGGACCGGTGAATGTCAATGCAGTGGAAGAATACAAAGAAGTAGCTGAGCGGTACGAGTTTCTGCTGGCACAGAAAGAAGATGTGGTGAAAGCGGAAAAACATCTGAACGGACTGATGAAAGAACTGGAAGAATCCATGAGAAAACAGTTTGATGAAAAGTTTAAAGATATTCAGAGAATGTTCCAGAGGGTGTTTGTTGAATTGTTTGGCGGAGGAACTGCAAAACTGGAATTAACGGATGAGGATATTCTGGAATCCGGCATCCGGATCACTGCGCAGCCGCCTGGGAAAAAACTGCAGAATATGATGCAGCTTTCAGGAGGAGAAAAAGCGCTTACGGCAATTGCCCTTTTGTTTGCGATCCAGAATCTGAAGCCGTCTCCGTTCTGCCTGCTGGATGAGATTGAAGCGGCTCTGGACGATTCGAATGTGAAGCGCTTTGCCCAGTATCTTCATAAGCTGTCAAGAGAAACGCAGTTTATTGTAATTACCCACAGAAGAGGAACAATGATGGCTGCGGATGTTCTGTATGGAATTACCATGCAGGAAAAAGGAGTTTCAACACAGGTATCAGTCAATCTGATCGAAAATGATCTGGATGAATAGATGAATGTTTAAAAGCAATAGGAGGAATATATGAGCGAAAAAAGAGGTTTTTTTGGAAAACTTGCCCGGGGACTGTCTAAGACAAGGGACAGTATAGCTGCAGGATTTGATTCAATTTTCAGCGGATTCTCCGGACTGGATGATGATTTTTATGAAGAGCTGGAAGAGATTCTGATCATGAGTGATATGGGAATCGATACGACCATGAATATCATTGAAAATCTGAAAAAGAAAGTAAAAGAAGAAAAAATAAAAGACCCGGAAGCCTGCCGTCAGCTTTTGATTGATTCCATCAAAGAACAGATGAGGCTGGATTCCGATGCTTATGAATATCAGAACAGAAAGAGTGTCGTTCTTGTAATCGGAGTCAACGGCGTTGGAAAAACGACATCCGTAGGAAAGCTGGCAGCGATTTTAAAAGGACAGGGAAAGAAGGTCCTTCTGGCCGCTGCCGATACGTTCCGGGCCGGCGCCATTGAACAGCTGAAAGAATGGGCCAACCGGGCCGGAGTTGACATTATCAGCCAGTCAGAGGGGGCAGATCCGGCCGCGGTTGTTTATGACGCGGTAGCCGCAGCCAAAGCGAGGGATGTGGATATTCTTCTCTGTGATACGGCGGGAAGGCTTCATAACAAAAAAAATCTGATGAATGAGCTGAGCAAGATCAACCGTATCATTCAGAAAGAGTACAGCGAAGCGTATTTGGAAACCCTGATCGTTCTGGATGGAACGACAGGACAGAATGCCCTGGCGCAGGCAAAGCAGTTTAAGGAAGCCACGGATATTTCCGGAATCATTCTGACGAAACTGGACGGAACTGCCAAAGGAGGAATTGCCATTGCGATTCAGTCAGAACTTGGAATTCCGGTGAAATATATCGGAATCGGAGAACAGATTGATGATCTTCAGGAATTTGATTCCGATATGTTTGTAAACGCACTGTTTGAAAGAGGAGATGAATAGATGCTGACATTAAGAGATTTTGAAAACGCATATGAAAAAGTACAGGAAATCGTACTGCCGACAAAACTGATCAAGAGTGATTATTTTTCTGATCAGACGGGAAACCAGATATATTTAAAACCAGAGAACATGCAGCTGACAGGAGCTTATAAGATCCGGGGCGCCTATTACAAAATCAGCACGCTGACAGAAGAAGAAAAGAAAAAGGGACTGATCACGGCCTCTGCCGGAAATCACGCCCAGGGAGTGGCGCTGGCTGCAGCGCGCCAGGGGGTAAAAGCGGTTATCGTAATGCCGACGACAACCCCTCTTTTGAAGGTAAACCGAACCAAAGATCTGGGAGCGGAAGTAATCCTTTACGGAGATGTTTATGATGAAGCCTGTGAGCATGCTCTTGCACTGGCGGCGGAAAAAGGATATACATTTGTGCATCCTTTTGATGATCCGACGGTGGCAACCGGTCAGGGTACGATCATGATGGATATTTTTAAGGAACTGCCGACAGTAGATTATGTCCTGGTTCCGATTGGAGGAGGAGGGCTTGCCACAGGAGTGTCCACTCTTGCAAAACTTTTAAATCCAAAGATCAAAGTTGTAGGAGTAGAACCTGCAGGCGCAGCATGTATGAAAGCTTCTCTGAAAGCCGGAAAAGTAGTGTCCTGCGGCCATGTAAGCACGATCGCAGACGGCACTGCGGTTCAGACGCCTGGAAAACTGATCTTCCCTTATATTCAGGAAAATGTGGACAGGATCATTACGGTAGAAGATGAAGAACTGATTCCATGTTTTCTTGATCTGCTGGAGAATCATAAAATGCTGGCAGAAAATTCAGGACTGCTTACGATTGCGGCTCTGAAACACTTAAATACAAAAAACAAAAAAGTAGTTTCCATCATCAGCGGGGGAAATATGGATGTGATCACGATTGCCTCCCTGGTACAGCATGGACTGATCATGAGAGACCGTATTTTTACTCTGTCTGTTTTTCTGCCGGATAAGCCGGGAGAACTGACAAAAGTTTCTCAGGTGATTGCACAGGCCCAGGGAAATATCATAAAACTGGAGCATAATCAGTTTGTCAGCATAAACCGAAACAGCGCGGTAGAACTTACAATTACGATGGAAGCGTTTGGTACGGAACACAAAGAAAAAATTATCAAAGCACTGGAAAATGCCGGATATGCTCCAGAACTCAGAGATTCCAAAAGTGTTTTTTAAACAAGTTTGTTTCGTATAAAATGGTGAGTAAGAAAGATATTTATTTTACTCAATTTATTGAATTATTGTTAAAAATTTGGTATAGTAATGATGTGAAAACGATAGGTAAAAATTCAGTGTCTTGTAAGCGGACAACATGTCACGTTCTTTGCTATACATCGTGTGATATTTGATATAACCAAGAAGCGTAAATGAGCCATTTTACAAGAGCAGACAGTAAAAGGCCGTTTACGCTTTTTGCGTTGTAGACCTGCAGAGGAATAAAGATATCATAAGACGGGGTCTGAACCATTCGAAATCCTGCTTTTTGCAAGGATGGCGGGAATTGGTTTTCAGTATTGACATCAGTGAAGTGAAATGATGACAAACAAGAGTGAGAAGGAGGAACTTGTAATTATGAATGAAGCTATCAATCGTGATGACTTGTATTTGTTTCAGACTGGAAAAGCACGAAAAGCCTATTTAACCTTTGGATGCCATTACCAGAAAGAAACAAAAACTCACCGGTTTACCGTTTGGGCACCGAGCGCAAAGTTTGTGAGCGTGGTTGGCGATTTCAATTATTGGAATCCATTGGCTCATCCGATGAAAGGTGACAAAGACGGAATTTATACAATCGAGATAGCAGGATTGAAGAAGGGGGACCTGTACAAATACTATATCGAAGGATACGATGGAGTATGCCGCTATAAGAGCGATCCGTTTGCATTTTATTCTGAGTGCAGACCGGCGACTGCTTCAAAAATCTGGGATTTTGATGATTTCAAATGGTCAGATAAACGTTTTATTAACCAGAGAAAGAAAAAACAGGCTCTGGATCAGCCGATGTCTATTTATGAGATGCATCTTGGAACCTGGAGAATGCCGGAAAATGAAGAACGGGAATTCTACAATTACCGGGAGATTGCGGATATGCTGATTCCATATCTGCAGAAGATGGGATACACCCATGTGGAGATGATGCCGATCACGGAATATCCGTATGATCTTTCATGGGGATATCAGGTTACCGGATATTATGCGGTCACAGCAAGATATGGAACTCCGGAAGATTTCAACTATATGGTGAACGAGCTTCACAAAGCCGGAATCGGAGTGATCTTAGACTGGGTGCCGGCACATTTTCCGAGAGATGAACATGGCCTGGCTATGTTTGACGGAACACACATTTATGATCATGAGGATCCGAGAAAAGGAAGTCAGCCGGACTGGGGAACACTGCTCTTTAATTATGGAAAACCGGAGGTGCAGAGCTTCCTGATTTCCAGCGCGATGTTCTTTGCGGATATTTATCACATTGACGGAATCCGGATCGATGCGGTCAGTGCAATGCTGTATCTTGATTTTGGAAAACAGGAAGGTGAATATGTTCCGAATGAAGACGGAACCAACATCAATTATGAGTCTATTGATTTCCTGCAGAATCTGAACACAGCGCTCCGCTCAACATATGAAGGATTCCTTACGATCGCGGAAGAATCAACTGCGTTCCCGAAAGTGACAAGCGATATTGATGATCCGGACGGACTGGGATTTGTTTACAAATGGAATATGGGTTACATGCATGATACTTTGTACTACATGGAACTGGATCCTCTGTTCAGAAAAGATAATCACGGAGCGATTGTATTCTCCATGGATTATGCCTACAGCGAGAATTATATCCTGCCGTATTCTCATGACGAGGTTGTACACGGCAAAGGTTCTATGATCAATAAGATGTATGGATCTTATGAAGAAAAATTTGCCGGACTCCGGGCGCTTTATGGATTTACATATGCGCATCCGGGCAAGAAACTTCTCTTTATGGGCGGTGAATTCGCGCAGTTTGTGGAATGGAGAGACAAACAGCAGCTTGATTGGTTCCTGATCGATGATTTCGAAATGCATCATTCTTTCCATGAGTACGTTGCGAAACTGAATGATCTGTATAAGAATGAGCCTGCGCTCTATGAACTGGATATGAGTCCGGAAGGATTTGAATGGTGCCTGCAGAGAGACGCGGATCACAGTGTTGTAGCGTTCATCCGTAAGGGAAGAAAGAAGAGAGGCAAAAAACAGGAGCAGATTCTTTGTGTATGCAACTTTACTCCGATGGAATGGGATAACTACGAGATCCCGATGCCGGCAAAAGCCAAACTTACAAAGATCCTGGACAGCAGCGAACTTGATTTCGGCGGCGATGGAGATGTAAGTGAAGATAAGGCAAGAACAAAGAGAGTCAGAGCTGTAGGAGAAGATGGAAAAGGATACTATCACAATGCGGCCCATATTTCTTTAAAAGCACTGAGTGTTGTCTATTACAAAGTAGAAGAGATTGAAGAGAAACCTAGAAAGACAGCGAAGAGAAAGACAACGGCAAAGAAGACGACAGCGAAAAAAACAGAAGAGAAAAAGACAGCGGCGGCTGTTAAGAAAGAAACTGAGGCAAAGACAACAGCAGCGGCGAAGAAGACAGAAGAGAAAAAGACAGCAGCGGCAGAGAAAGCCGATAAAAAACCTGTACAGGCAAAGAAGAAAACATCAGAGCCTGTAAAGGAAACGAAGAAAGCGGTTCAGCCTGCCCAGGCGAAAGAGACAGTGAAAAAGACAGAAGATAAGAAACCGGCAAAGAACACTGCCCCGGAGAAAGACACGAAAGATAAAGAGCCGGTGAAAGTCGAAAGCAAAGTAAAAGAAGCTAAAAAACCTGCAGCAGCCGTTAAGAAGGAAACGGAAAAGAAAGCGGCAGCAGATACGACTGCGTTAAAACAGGAAAAAACAGCAGCAAAAGCTGCAATAAAAAAGCAACCAGAAAACAGCACAAAAGAGGAAAAGGAGAAAGGGGAAAAAAAAGAAACGACCACACAAAAAAATAAAAAATAAGAAAATAATTTGATCCGAATAAAGGAGGAGGAAGAGTTATGATTAACAAGAAAGAAATTGTTGCGATGCTGCTAGCTGGAGGGCAGGGAAGCAGATTGTTCGCATTGACTCAGAAGAAGGCAAAACCTGCAGTGGCCTATGGCGGAAAGTACAGGATTATCGATTTCCCGCTTTCCAACTGCGCAAATTCCGGTATTGACACGGTAGGGGTTTTGACACAGTATGAGCCTTTAGAGTTAAACTCTTATATTGGAACTGGAGGATCATGGGATTTAGATAGTTTGAATGGCGGCGCCTATGTACTGCCTCCTTATGTACGTGGGGATTCCGGTGACTGGTACAGCGGAACAGCGGATGCCATTTATCGCAACATTAATTTTGTAGATAATTTCGATCCTGAATATATTATCGTATTGTCTGGTGACCAGATCTGCTGCATGGACTATGACAAAATGCTGGATTACCATAAAGAGAAAGAAGCAGACTGCACCATCTCTGTATTGAATGTGTCATATGAAGAGGCAAAACGTTTCGGAATCATGAATACAGATGATGACAACCGAATCTATGAATTTGAAGAAAAACCGGCAGAGCCAAAGAGCACAAAGGCATCCATGGGTATCTATATCTTTAACTGGAAGCTGATTCGTCAGTACCTGATTGATGATGCCAATGATCCGGAATCAGAGCATGATTTTGGAAAGAATATTATTCCGCGTATGCTGGAAGAAGGAAAGAAGATGTACGCTTACTCTTTCGAAGGATACTGGAGAGATGTAGGAACCATCGACAGCTTATGGGAAGCAAACATGGAACTGCTGGATGAGAATCCTCAGCTTGACCTGAACGATGAGAAGATGAAGATCTACACAAGAAACTATGCACTTCCGCCGCACTTTGTCGCAGAAGGAGCCACAGTAAAGAACTGTGTCCTTGCTGACGGATGTTATATCGAAGGTGATGTGGAGAACTGTGTCATTCATTCAGGCGTAAAAGTCGGAAAAGGAAGCGTTGTGAAAAACAGCGTGATCATGAAAGACAGCATCATTCGCGGCAATTGTACGATCGATAAAGCACTGATTGATGAAGAAGTTGTGATCGAACAGGGATGTACGGTCGGTGAAGGCAACAGTGTAACGGTAATCGGATGCCACAGTGTAGCTTTGGAAAATGCGGTTGTTGAAGACGGTGCAATGATCTACCCAGACACCATCTTACATTAGGGAGGATTGAAATATGGATAATCAGATGTTAGGCATTATTAATGCAGGAGAAGAAAATAGAAGATTACAGGACCTGGTTCGCAAAAGAAGTTTATCTGCGGTGCCGGTAGGAGGACGTTATCGTACGATCGATTTTCTGATGAGCAATATGGTAAACGCAGGTGTTAAGAATATAGGTATCCTGACAAGAAGAAATTATGATTCCTTACTGAAACATGTAGGATCTGGAAAAGACTGGGGTCTTAACAGAAAACGCGGAGGTTTGTATATTTTCCCTCCATATATTTCCGGAACATCTCCATCAGGAGAATACGCAAGCGTTATGGACGGATTAAGAGGAACGGCAGATTTCCTGAGAAACGCGAAAGAACAGTATGTACTTTTAGGACGTTCTTATGTTGTATTTAACGCAGACTTTAACGATATGCTGGATAAACATATCAAATCCGGCGCAGACATTTCTCTGATGTATTTTGACAACACCAATGATACGACAAATGTGGATCAGGATGGTGTATATATGGTGACAGATGACACCGGACGCGTAACAGATATGTGCTATGCAGAGTCAAAACACAGATCCAATAAGAAGAGCATGGATGTGTACATTATGAAGACGAGCCTCCTGCTTGATTTTATTCAGGAAGCAACATCTCACAACAAGAAGCATTTCTTCTTTGACGTTCTTGTTCCTAACTTTAACCGCCTTCATATTCAGGGATATGAGTTTAAAGGATATGTAGGATGCATCACATCCATGGAAGCATATTATAATACAAACATGGATATGATTAAGAAAGAAGTATATGATGAGCTGTTCATGGGCAAGAGAAAGATCTATACAAGAACGGCAGACGGTGCTCCTGCAAAATACGGACCGGATGCTGAGATCAGCAACAGCCTTGTCTGCAGCGGCTGTGAGATTGACGGAAAGGTTGAAAATTCTATTATCTTCCGTGGATCTAAGATCGCGGAAGGCGCAACGATCAAGAATTCTATCGTTATGGCAGAAGGATTTGTTGCGAAAGGCACAGATATCGATCATACGATTCTGGACCGCCATGTAAAGGTTTATTCTAATGCGCATCTGGCTGGATCCGCAAATCATCCGGTATTTATTCCGAAAGGAGCTAGTGTTAATGAATAGAGATAATAAGCTGAATGTACTGCTGGTGGCAGCAGAATGCGCCCCGTTTGTAAAACTTGGGGGCCTGGCTGATGTTATGGGCACACTTCCGAAAGAACTGAATAAGATTGGAGCAGATGCCAGAGTGATGATGCCTTTCCACAGTCAGATGAAGTGGAAATATGCGACACAGACAAGACATTTGGCTGACTTCTATATTGCGTTTAACGGCGGGCAGGCCTATGTAGGTGTGGAAGAACTGGTTTACAATGATGTGACCTATTATCTTATTGATAATGAAAGTGAATTTGGAGACGCGGTTTACCGCGGAGGCGTTGCAGAAGGTGAGCAGTATGCTTACTTCTGCCGCGCAGTGATTGAATCTCTTGGCCGCATCGGATTCATTCCGGATATTATCCACTGCAATGACTGGCAGACGGGTCTGATTCCGATTCTTTTAAGAACTCAGTATGGACACTGGGAAGTCGGACGTGCCAAAACAATCTTTACGATTCATAATATGATGTATCAGGGTGAGTATGCCTTCGAACAGTTCCAGAAATGGGTTGGAATTGATTCAAGATATGATACTCCGGAATTTATGCATAACTATGAGTGCGCAAGCTTTATGAAAGCAGCCCTGGTTTTTGCTGACCGGTTAAGTACAGTCAGCCCTACCTATGCAAACGAGATCCGGGATCCGGCGTTCGCATACCGTCAGGAAGGTATTTTAAATGCCAGAGCAGGAGATACCTGGGGAATCTTAAATGGAATGAACACAGAGGAATTCGATCCGGAAACAGATCCGCTGATTCCATATCATTTCAATAAAGATGATCTGTCCGGCAAGAAGAAGGATAAGGCTGAGCTGATACAGAGACTTGGATTGTCCATTACACCGGGAGTTCCGATCATCGGAATGGTAACCAGACTGACAGAGCAGAAAGGTCTTGATCTCGTAAAATATATGCTGGATGAGATCATCTGCACAGAAGATGTTGCTTTTGTGATTCTTGGTACCGGAGACCGGGAATATGAAGACTTTTTCCGTTTTATGGAAGGAAAATATAAAGGCAGAGTATGTTCTTATATTGCATATGACAATGCGGTTGCGCATCTGATCTATGCAGGAAGCGACTTATTCTTAATGCCTTCAAAATTTGAGCCGTGTGGAATCTCCCAGATGATCGCGCTGCGTTACGGTACACTGCCGATCGTGCGTGAGACAGGAGGATTAAGAGACACGGTACAGAGTTACAACGAGTTTGAAGATACTGGAAATGGTTTCTCTTTTGCAAATTACAATGCACATGAGATGCTCAATACAATCCGCTATGCTTTAAGAACTCTGCACAGTCCAAAGAGAAAGCACGGACTGATTGTCAGAGCAATGGAATCTGACAATAGTTTTGCAAACTCTGCGAAAAAATATATGGAAATGTATCAAAGCATTCTATAGCTGAAATTTGAAAGGAGAACAGAGGATGAAAGCAGTTAGTAGCAATAAGGTGAAAGACATCATTACGAAGATTGAAAATAAACTGATTAATACCTTAGGTACTACTTTAGAAGATGCTACCAATGACGATATTTATAAGGCAGCTGCCGGATGCATCAGAGATGATATCATGGCAAAATGGGCAGACAGCCGAAAGAAAGTGGAAGATACCGGAGCTAAAAAGTTATATTATATGTCCGCGGAATTCCTGATGGGACGCGCTTTTTCCAATAACCTGATCAATGCAGGACTGTATGATGATTACAGACAGGCATTTGAGCGTATGGGAATTGATTTTGACGTGATCACGGACGAAGAACAGGATGCAGGTCTTGGAAACGGTGGTCTTGGAAGACTTGCCGCATGTTTCCTGGATTCTCTGGCTACACTGGATCTCCCTGTCATGGGATGCGGTATCCGTTATGAGTTCGGCCTCTTTAAACAGAAGATTATTGATGGAACTCAGATTGAGGTGGAAGATGACTGGCTTCGGGACGGCAACGTATGGGAAGTGGAACGTCCGGAGTTAAGTGTAGAAGTCCATTTCAATGGTTATATTGAAGAGCACTGGACAGATGAAGGATTAAAGATCGAACATAAAGACTACAATACAGTCGTTGCGGTTCCTTATGATGTCCCTGTAATCGGATATAAGAGCCATACACCGGCAACCTTAAGGCTGTGGAGCGCAAGAAGCAAACAGCGCTTTGACTTCCATTCCTTCAATGAAGGAATTTATGAGAAGGCAATGGCTGATCAGGCTTTTGCAGAGGTTATCTCCAAGGTGCTTTATCCGGCAGATGACCATATGCAGGGCAAGATGCTGCGTTTGAAACAGTTCTATTTCCTTACATCCGCTACGATGCAGCTGGCTGTAAAGAATCATAAAGAAAGAAGAGGAGATCTCCATACGCTTCCAGATTATGCGGTGGTACAGATCAACGATACGCATCCGACACTGGCCATCCCTGAGCTGATGAGAATCCTGATGGATGAAGAAGGATTCGGATGGGATGAAGCTTATGATATCGTAAGCAAGATCTTTAATTATACGAACCATACGATCATGTCAGAAGCGCTGGAATGCTGGGATGAGAATATGTTCAAGCTTCTTCTTCCTCGTATTTACCAGATCATTTGTGTTCTGAATGAAAAATACTGCAATAAACTTCGCACTTATTATGGAAATGACGAAGGAAAGATTGCTTATATGTCTATTATCGGAAATAATCAGATCCGTATGGCAAACCTGTGTATCGCAGTCTGCCGCAGAGTCAATGGAGTATCACAGCTGCATGGAGATATTTTGAAAGAGCAGTTATTCCATGATTCTTATAATCTGTATCCGCAGAAATATCTGGCAATCACAAATGGTATTACCCACAGAAGATGGTTCGCGCTTGCGAATCCGGAACTTTGCAAACTTGTACAGAGCCATGTAAAAGGGGATATCCTGAAAGATTACACATTGTTTGAGAAGATTCTGCCATTGAAGGATGATAAGGCATTCTGCAAGAAATATGATCAGATCAAACAGGACAATAAAGTTCGTTTTGCGAAATACATTGAAAAGAAACAGGGAATTAAGGTTAATCCGAATTCTATCTTTGATGTACAGTGCAAGAGACTGCATGAGTATAAACGTCAGCTGCTGAAATGTCTGCATATCATTTATGTATATCAGCAGTTAAAGAAAAACCCGGATTATGTTACAACACCGATCACATTTATCTTTGGAGCAAAAGCAGCACCAGGATATGCAAGAGCAAAGGATATCATCCGTCTGATCAATTCCATTGGGGATATGGTAAACGGCGATCCTGATGTAAAAGATAAAATACAGGTTGTATTTGTAGAGAACTACTCTGTATCTGTTGCGGAAATGCTGATCCCGGCTGCTGATATCAGCGAACAGCTGTCTACGGCAGGACTGGAAGCTTCCGGAACAGGAAACATGAAATTTATGATGAATGGTGCGCTGACACTGGGAACCATGGATGGAGCAAACGTAGAGATCCATGATCTGGTTGGACCGGAAAATATCTTTATCTTCGGTGCTACAGTGGATGAAATCAATAACATGAAGCGTTATCATACTTACAATCCGGGAACCGTATTTGAAGAAAATCCGAATATCAGGGATATCTGCAACTGCCTGATTGATGGTGAACTTCCAAGGGTTGGAAAGAGAAAATATTCCGATCTTTATCAGTCTCTGCTGTTTGGTGAGTATGGACAGCCAGACCAGTATTTTGTATTATATGATCTTCCATCCTATATTGAGGAATACGAGAAGGTATATGACAAATATGTAAACCACCACGATGAATGGGTGAAGATGGCTGTAGTGAACACAGCAAAATCCGGATTCTTCTGTTCTGACAGAACAATCAAAGAATACAATGAAAAGATCTGGAATTTAAAATCTGTAAAATAAGAAAAGTTAGAGATGAGACTATGATTCACAATGCTTCGATAGAAAAATACAGAACTCCCATCGGTGCAGTTAAAAAAGGCGAAGAGATTACACTTCGCCTTTTTGGCATGCCGGAGAAAACTACGGGTGCCGATATCATCACATATAGTGAAGATTTTCACCGGGAGCACAAGATGAAAATGAAAGGCGATGTCTGTGAAAGGACATTTCTTTTACCGGAAAGAGCTGGCGTTGTCTGGTACTATTTTAAAATTTGGGAAGGCGACCATTATTACTATTATGGCGCAAGACCAGGGCGAAGCCAGGGTGAGGGAATCGCGGTAGGCGAGAATCCTTACAGCTTTCAGATTACTGTTTATGAAAAAGATTTTGATACACCGCGGTGGATGTCCAGGGGAATCATGTATCAGATTTTTCCGGACCGGTTTTGTAAAGGAAATCCAAAAAATCTGGAACGCGGTGAAAAATACCATCGCAGGATGGGAAGGGATGTTTACATCCATGAAGACTGGGAGGAACGGCCGCTGTTTGGACCTTTGCCAGGAAAGCAGTTCTATGATCCATGCGATTATTTTGGAGGAGATTTAGAAGGAATCATTTCCAGGCTGGATGATCTGAAACGGCTGGGCGTTACCTGCATTTATCTGAACCCGATTGGGGAAGCGGCGTCAAACCACCGCTACAATACATCTGATTATAAAAAAGTGGATCCGTTTCTCGGAACCAATGTAGATTTTAAACGTCTCTGCAAAATAGCAAGGGAAAAACGAATTCATATTATTCTGGACGGAGTCTATTCCCATACAGGGGATGACAGCGTTTATTTTAACAAAAAAGGAAATTATCCTGAAAAGGGCGCCTGGCAGGGACCCCAGTCCCAGTATTATGACTGGTACCATTTTGATGAGGAAGGAAATTATGACAGCTGGTGGGGATTTGAATCTCTTCCGGAAGTCGATGAAATGAATAAAAAATTTATAGATTATATTATTACAGGCAAGGATTCTGTAATCAAACACTGGCTTTCTCTGGGAGCTTCCGGTTTCCGGCTGGATGTGGCGGATGAACTTCCGGACGAATTTATTTTTACTCTTCGGAAAACCTTAAAGAGTCTGTTTAAAAATTATGCTCTGATCGGGGAAGTATGGGAAGATGCTACAACAAAAGAAAGCTATGGTGTTAAGAGAAAGTATGCGCTGGGAGGCGGACTGGACAGTACGATGAACTATCCGTTCAAAGTTAATACAGCAAGTTATCTTTTAGGGGATAAGAATGCCTACGGAATGCAGGAATTTCTGCTGGAACAGCAGTGCAACTATCCGAAGCCGCTGTATTATGCTGTTATGAATCTTTTATCCTCTCATGATATTGCAAGGATCAGAACGACCCTGGCGACCGGCATGAATGAGACAATGCCTTCCCGGGAAGCGCAGATCGATTATGTTATTACGAGCAAAATGGACCGGAAGGGAGCATGTCTTGCCCGTCTTGCCATGGCCATTCAGTTTTTTATTCCGGGAATGCCGTCCATTTATTATGGAGACGAATATGGCATGCACGGATTTATGGATCCGTTTAACCGGGGAACCTTCTATGAAAATGATAAAAAGACATATCATGATCTGAAGATCATGACAGATTTAAGAAGCAGGGAACGAGCCCTGCAGACAGGATACGCCATGTATTTTGCGGTAAATGAGAATGTGCTGGCGATAGTCCGTTTTATCGCGGGAGGGCATGATGCGTTTGGGGAAAAAGGAGAAAACAAAGCATTTCTTATGCTGGTCAATCCTTCCTCCAAAGAAGAAAGAGCGGCGTTTGATCTGAGAACAAAGAGGGAAGGAGTGCCGTATCAGGCGCACAACGCGTTGATCCAGTACCTGTCTGATCCGGTGGTTCATGAAAAGATAGGACCGTACAATTATAAAATACTGGAATTAGTATAGAACAGAAAGATAAGGAGATTGATGATGGAAAAACATGTGAAAGGAACAGGAAAGCATTATGACTATCTGCTTGTGGGAGGAGGACTCTTTAATGGGATCATTGCCCACGAAGCAGGAAAACAAGGCAAAAGCTGCCTTGTGGTAGAAAAAAGAAGTGTACTGGGTGGAAATATCCACTGCAGGGAAGTTGAGGGAATCATGGTCCATGAATACGGGGCTCATATTTTCCACACGAGCAATCGGGAAGTCTGGGATTATGTTTCCGGTCTGGTGGAGTTCAACCATTATATTAATTCTCCAGTTGCCAATTATCATGGTGAAATCTATAATCTCCCGTTTAATATGAATACATTCAGTAAAATGTGGGGAATCCGCACACCGCAGGAAGCCAGAGAGATCATTGAAAGCCAGAGAAAAGTCGTCTCAGGGGAGCCGAAAAACCTGGAAGAACAGGCAATCAGCCAGGTAGGAACCGATGTTTATGAAAAACTGGTCAAAGGCTATACTATGAAACAGTGGGGAAGAGAGTGCAAAGATCTTCCGGCTTCTATCATAAAAAGACTTCCGGTTCGTTATATTTATGATAACAATTATTTTAATGATCCATACCAGGGAATCCCAAAAGGCGGATACAATGGACTGATTGAAAAACTGTATGATGGCTGCGACGTTATCCTGGATACGGATTACCTTGAGGAAAAAGAAGAACTGTCAGGAATGGCAGATCAGGTTATCTATACGGGAACGATAGATTCGTATTTCGACTACTGTTATGGAAAACTGGAATATCGAACCCTGCGGTTCGAACATGAACTGCTGAACGAATCCAACCATCAGGGAGTGGCAGTCATGAACTACACAGACGGAGAAACTCCTTACACGAGAAAAATCGAGCATAAACATTTCGATTTTGGAACTCAGGAAAAAACAGTCGTATCCAAAGAGTATCCGGCTGAATGGACTGACGGTATGGAACCGTATTACCCGGTAAACGATGAGAAAAACAGCGCTTTATATGCCAGATATCAGGAACTGGGAGAAAAAGAAGAAAAAGTATTCTTTGGCGGCCGCCTTGGAGAATACAAATATTATGATATGGACAAAGTAATCGAATCCGCATTAAAATTCTGGAGAGAAAAACTTCAGGACAAAGAAAAACAGGATTGATGGAAGAAAGCCCCTGCAGGTCAAAAGACACCTCATGATCTGCAGGGGTTTTAGCGGAAAGATAAAACTTGATGTAAAAATCTTTTCTATGTATAATGGAACGCAAAGCGGCTTGTCCGCTTTGCGTTCACGAAGAAGAAGCGGAGCGGATTCTGAGTTTCCGCTGTATTGAAGAGCGGCTTGTCCGCTTTGCGTTCACGAAGAAGAAGCGGAGCGGATTCTGAGTTTTTGCTGTATTGAAGAGCGGCTTGTCCGCTTTGCGTTCACGAAGAAGAAGCGGAGCGG